>Ga0075014_100000038_pt1 | contig 51151 bp, 49 predicted proteins | sample AleBraG_ABR_2014_FD_71472 | JGI IMG/M metagenome (GOLD analysis project Ga0075014, IMG submission 71472) | Freshwater sediment microbial communities in response to fracking from Pennsylvania, USA - Alex Branch Run_MetaG_ABR_2014 | ecosystem: Environmental > Aquatic > Freshwater > Creek >... | reverse complement strand
TTCTCCGCCGACTGCACCACGCGCCTCAGGCCCTCCTCGTCGAAGCGGTTTGTGCTGGCACGGGCGGTCCGCCCATTAAAGACAGGTCTGACGGAAACGTTCGTGCCTGACTCTTCCACGTTCTGATGGATCGTGTTATTAGCAAACCGCGTCAGCGCCGACCGCCCGCCCGAGAACAACACTTCCACCTCGTCCGCAGACGAGAGTCGGCGAACCTTCTCAAAGACCTCAGCGGCTTGTTCGCGAGTCAGCATTCGCCAGTCAGCCAGTCAGTTTTCAGCTCTAAGCCGTCAGCTCTCAGCAGCGATACTCTCCCCTTCCTGTCATCCTGAGTGGAGCGAAGGACCTATGCAACCCGCCGCCCGCGTCGCCCGTAACCTCACGCGCCTTGATACGCCGTCCCGATCTTGATATTCCGAAATCTCGCCGGCGCCGCCCCATGTCCCGTGCCCATCACCTGTTGCGGCTGCCCCTTCCCGCAGTTAGGCGTTCCCCAGAGTGTCCACTCGTCGCGGGAACAAATCGCATCCATGGCATTCCAGAACTCCGTTGTAATCCCCGAATACGACGGATTCTTTAACATGCGTGCCCGCTTCCCGTTCCTGATCTCCCACCCAATCTCACACCCAAACTGGAAGTTGTAGCGCTTGTCGTCAATCGACCACGACCGATTCGTCTCCATGTAGACACCGTCATCGGTCGAAGAAATCAACTGCTCGCGCGACAACGGCTTCTCCCCCGGCAGAATGCTCACGTTCGTCATCCGGATCATCGGCAACCGGTTCCATCCCTCCGCCCGCAGCGTCCCTCCCGAGCGGTTCTCCCCGATCGTGTGCGCCGTCTCCCGCGAAGAAAGATACCCCATAAACAGCCCGCCGGTAATGATCGGCGTGCACTGCGCCGCCACCCCTTCGTCATCGAAACCGAATGTTCCCAGTCCGGAACCATGCGCTAGCCGCGCATCCGCCACCACATTGACCAGCTCACTCCCGTAGCGTAGCGTCCGCAGCTTGTCCAGCGTCAGAAACGACGTCCCCGCGAAATTCGCCTCCATCCCCAGCACCCGGTCCAGCTCAATCGGATGCCCAATCGACTCATGAATCTGCAACGCCAGCTGCGAACTATCCAGGATCAAAGTACCCACCGACTGCGGACACTGTTCCGCTTTCAGAAGTGCCACCGCCTCCTCACCCACCCGCCGCGCGTTCTCCAGCAGCTTCAACTCCTCGATCAACTCATACCCCTTCGACTGCCACTGCCCGCCATAAGAGTTGGGATACGACCGCTTCTGAATCTCATTGTCGGCAAAGGCATACGCCGCATACCCCGCCCCGCTTGCGAAGGTCGTCTGATGAATGTTCGCCCCTTCCGACGACAGAAACCACTGCTCCTGCCGATGGAAGTTCATGTTCGTTTCCGACAGCGTGACACCTTTGGTCGCGCGCAGCTCCGCATCAATCTTCAGCAGCAAGTCGAGGTTCTGCTCCACCGGAATCGTGAACGGATCAATCTTGTGCGGCGTCACCCACTCCGCCGTCACCGGCGTCTCCGGCGCCAGCCGCACATCCTCCCGCTTCACGCGAGCCGACGCCTTCGCGATCTCAACCGCACGCGCCGCCGTCGCCTCCACCCCAGCGTGGCTGAGATCGTCCGACGCAGCATAGCCCCACGCGCCGTCCGCAATTACGCGCACTCCATAGCCCAGCGACTCCGCATCCGAAGCGGTGCCGACCTTACCGCTCTTCGTGGTCAAGGCACGATCGCGCTCGGCGACGATGCGGGCGTCGGCATAGCTCGCCCCGCGAATGGCCGCGATATTGAGCGCCCAATGGGCAAGGTCTTGCATGGTGGAAAGGAGAATCTAACATACCCGCACCGGCGCGGCGCACACCTGCCTGTGACTCCCCTCACTGCTTACTCGCCCATGCGCGGCTTCTACTAAGATGACGCTTCACTTGCGGAGGAAAACTCATGGCAACTTTCACCCTGGACAAGAAAGCCGACCTGGCCGGACCGGGCATCGGCAACTACGAAGACATCGAACGAATTCTGCCCACCGATTACCATTCCCTGCTCGACCGCCGGGAAACGCAGCAGGCCATCCACGCCCTGCACCGCTACATCGAAGACAACCTGTGCCGCGAACTGAACCTCATGATGGTTCAGGTGCCGCTCATTGTTGATGTAGAAAGCGGGGTCAACGACATGCTCGACCGCGACGGCTCGCGCACCCCCATTCAGTTCCATATTTCGAACGACCGCAACGTCCACCCCATCGACGCCCAGGTCGTGCAGGCCGCCACCAAGTGGAAGAGAGTCGCACTGAAAGAGTTTGACTGCAAGGTCGGCCAGGGTATCTGCACCGACATGCGCGCCGTGCGCAAGGACTACTTCCTCGACCACGACCACTCCGCCTACGTCGACCAGTGGGACTGGGAGCGCGCCATCACCGCCGAGCAGCGCAGCGTGGGCTTCCTGAAGGAAGTCGTGCGCAAGATCTGGAAGGTGATCGTCGGCGCCGAAAAGTTCGCCCAGGAAATATTCCCGCACCTCAAGGACTCGCGCTACCCGAACCTGCCCGAGGAACTGACCTTCCTGCACGCCGAAGAAATACTCGACATGTTCCCCGACCTGCCGCGCAAGCAGAGGGAGACACAGGTCCTGCAGAAGTATCCGGCAGTTTTCATAATTGGAATTGGCTGGGCCTTGAAGGATGGCTACCCGCACGAGAACCGCGCCGCCGACTACGATGACTGGGTCACCGACACCAGCGCCGAGACCGGCAGGCCGACGCATGGCCTCAACGGCGACATCCTGGTGTGGAACCACGTGACCAGGCGTCGCCACGAGCTGACTTCGATGGGCGTCCGGGTCAACGCCGAGACCCTCAAGCAGCAGCTCGAGATGTCACACCTGCTCGACAACCTGAAGTTCCCGTACCACCAGGCGATTCTGAAGCATGAGATTCCACTCTCGATCGGCGGTGGCATCGGACAGTCGCGAACGCTGATGCTGCTCCTCCGCAAAGCGCACCTGGGAGAAGTCAGTGTTACAGTGTGGCCGAAGATCCTGAAGGATATCTGCGCGAAGAAGAACATTCTTGTGCTGGAGTAACTAGAGTCTGGAGTGATCGGAATGAGCGGGGTGATGCGAGTCGCCCCGCTTTTCTTTGTGCAAGATCAGGGCTGGGAGAAGCCGTAGGAGCGCATCAACTCGACGATCTCCGGCGTCTTCAGAAAGTTGACGAAGGCTTGAGCGGTGGCTTTCTTCGGCGAGCTCTTGAGCACCACGCATGCCTGCCGCAATGGGGGATAGAAGTCGGCGGGCACTTCGACGTACTTCCCTCTGTCTTTCATCCCCGGAGCGAGGGCAAGGGCCAGCGCGATGATTCCTACCTCCGCGTTGCCTGAGTCGACAAACTGTGCTGCTTGCGAGACATTCTCACCAAACACCAGCCTGTCCTTCACCTTTTCGTACAAGCTCTCGTGCTGTAGCGCAGCCACAGCGGCCCGTCCGTAGGGGGCATGCTGCGGGTTAGCGATGGCAATTTTCTTAACTCGCGGATCGAGCACAACCTTCAGCCCGTCTTTCAGATCGACGCCCGACTCCCGTCGCGTCCAGAGCACGATATGGCCGGTCGCGTACTGGTAGAGAGAGCCGGGTTCGGCCAGCCCAGCCCCTTCGAGCTTTTTCGGATATTCGACATCGGCCGAAAAGAAGACGTCAAAAGGCGCTCCGCTCTGGATCTGAGCAAAGAAATTGCCGGATGAGCCGAAAACTATCTGCGCTTTGTTACCCGTCTCCTTCTCGAAGCGCAACGCCACGTCTTTGAGGGCAAACTGAAGGTCGGCGGCAGCGGCCACGGAGATCTCTTGGGCGATCAGAGAACCTGTCATGGCACTCATCATCAAGAGTAAATGAAGCATTCGCATGTTGAGCCTCCGCGCACAGGCCATCCGCACCGCGATATCAGAACTTGTAAATCACGTCCATTTGCAGCCGCTTTACGTATGGATCCTGCTCGCCCGGCGCTACTCCGGGCGGTAGAGCGGCATTCTGCAGGTTGCGGTTAAGGGTCCGGCCAAACCAGCCGGTGAAACTCACCGTCGTATTCTTCTGTGCGAGCCAGGCAACTGCCACTTTGTGTTGCAGGATGTTCGTGGGAGCGCGCAATTCACTTTCGTTAAAGGCAGCTATGACCGCGTCTTGCTCGATGCGCCCGAAGGCGTAGCTCATCTGCAAGTCAGACCTGTCTTGTAGCCGACCCAGGAAGGCCTCTCCCCAGAACCCGTCCCGCTGACTCGATGCAGCGCGCGGGTTCGTCACAAAATCAAGCACCAAGCGCAGCGGCCAACGCTCGGCGCCGGTCAAGACGGTCGTGTCAGCCATAAAGTCCGCATAAAGAAACTTCGATGCGTAGACAGTGGATGCCCCCGAACCAATGGTGGCGTTGGTGTTGCGGTTTCCGGCCAGCGTCTTGGCGACGATAGCCTGCACAATCGCGTCGGTATTGCGCCAGTTCAAGCCCGTTCCTGACAGGGTCGTGTTGACGCGCTTGCCAAGGCTGAGCGCCACGCTTCCCTGGCCGCCGAACACCCACGAGTCATTCCCCAAAACCACGGGAATATTGCTGCCAGCAACTTCATTGAACGTGAGCTGCACGCCCGTAAAGGAGACGTTGCGGAAAACGTTGTTCTTGAGGTCGAATGAGACCTTTTCGCTGAAACCCTCGGGGTTGAGGTCGGGATCAATCGTGAGCGAAGTTCGCTGCCACGTGGTCTGAAACTTCCCGCCCGTCAGTTGCAACCACTTGGCGGCCGCCGGCCGATACGTGATCCAGCCGCGATCCAGGCCGATCGGTTTGCGCGTGAAAAACTGCGTAAGGGTTTGGTTGGTCGAAACAGGATCATCGTTGACAGTACCGGTCGCAAGGTAGAAGCCACCCATTACATCTTCGTTGAGCTTTCCCTCGACACCAAAGCGCACCCGCAGACGAGTGCGAAAGCGATCCGGGGTCAGATCTTGAAGTATCGGCTCGAAACGCAGCCGGACATCTCCGCCAAGGCGAAAACGGCCAAGAACACCCTCCAGGCCGTCGATCCTTTTGCGTCCGGCGATAAAGTCGTCCTTCTGGAGCGCGGTGGCGGTTTTCGCTTCCGAGGCGCTGAACTCGGCGTGATCGGCGGCTTTCTGGGCTAGTGCTGCCGCCTGCTGGGCGCTTTGAGCTTCGCCTACGGCCCGGTCTGCGTTGCTGGCGGCACCCCCGGCAGTTGAAGCCACTTTTCCGTTGGTCTCCTCGAGACGGCGGACTGCTTCGCGCAGTTCGCGGATCGTATCCTGCTGTGCCGTGACGACCTGGCGAAGCGATTGCATTTCATCTTGCAGCTGGGCAACCGCCGGGTCAGGCTTGTTCTTTTGCGGGTGTGCGGCGGCATTCGCGGAACCAGCGCCTGCCGCGAGAAGGAGCACGGAGCAAGTTAAGATTCGCCCGCACAGGAACATTGGAATAGACCTCCACAAAAAGTTCGACGATTTAAGACGTTTATAACCGATATGTCAAACTGTTTTGATTCGTATCATGTTGAGATGGAACGATGCGACTTGCAGCCTGTGGACGCGCTGTTCAGGCACGAAGAATCATGACTTCTGTCGACTTAATGAGGGCGGCTGCCGTCTGGCCTTTGGCCAGACTCATTTCGCGCACAGCATCCGCGGTAATGATGGACGTGATTCGCTGCCCGCCAATGGAGAGCGTGACCTGGGCCATAATGCCGCTCACTTTTATGTCGACAATGCGGCCGATGAGCTGATTGCGGGCGCTGATTCGGCGGAAATCCGCGCGGCGCTCGGGCAGCGGCAGTTTGCTTTGGCCGCGGTACAGGTAGCGGTCAATTTCGCTGTCGGGAACGCGATGGTGGCCGCCACGAGTCTTGATCGTTTTGAGCTTGCCATCGTAAATCCAGCGTTTCAGCGTCGGATAGCTGACGCCGAGCAACTTGGCAGCGTCGCGCGGAGTCAAGAGTTGCGAAGGACGATTCATAACACCCTCAGAGTGGATCTGCCGCCTGCCCAAGCGAAAGGGGGCGAGCCAAGAGGCCGCCCCTTAGTAATGGATTCTAGCCCTCGACTCGGCCTAGGTTCCTTCTGACCACCCGGCCAGGTACTCTTCCTGCTCGGGAGTGAGGCGGTCGATCTTGATGCCCATCGACTCCAGCTTGAGCCGGGCCACGCGCTTGTCGAGATCGTCCGGTACTTTGTAGACCTTCTTCTCGAGGGTGGCATGGTTTTTCACCATGAACTCGGCGGAGAGGGCCTGGTCGGCGAAGCTCATATCCATGACGGAGGCGGGATGGCCTTCGGCGGCGGCGAGGTTGATGAGGCGGCCTTCGCCGAGGAGGTTGATTTTGCGGCCATCTCGGAGGCTGTACTCTTCGACGAAAGCTCGGGTCGTACGTTTCGACGACGACATTCTTTCCAGAGATGGAATGTCGATCTCGACGTTGAAGTGGCCGGAGTTGGAGATGATGGCGCCGTCTTTCATCAGCTCGAAATGGTGTTTGGAGAGGACGTTCTTGTTTCCGGTGACGGTGCAGAAGACGTCGCCCATTCTGGCGGCTTCGTCCATGGACATGACGCGGAAACCGTCCATGACGGCTTCGAGAGCCTTGGTGGGATCGATCTCGGTGACGATGACTTCGGCGCCTTGGCCACGACCGCGGCTAGCGAGGCCGCGACCGCACCAGCCGTAGCCTGCGACCACGAACTTCGATCCGGCGAGGAGGAAGTTGGTGGCGCGAATGATGCCGTCGATGGTGGACTGACCGGTGCCGTAGCGGTTGTCGAAGAGATGTTTGGTATCGGCGTCGTTGACGGCGATGATGGGGTATTTCAGCACGCCTTCTTTGGCCATGGCGCGGAGGCGGATGACGCCGGTTGTCGTCTCTTCGGTGCCACCGATGACACTGGCGAGGTCGGCCTGGCGCTTGGTGTGCAGGATGCTGACGAGGTCGGCTCCGTCGTCCATGGTGAGGTTCGGCTTGTGATCGAGGGCGGCGAGGATGTGGTTGTAGTAGGTGTCGTTGTCCTCGCCCTTGATAGCGAAGACCGGAATGTTGTAATCGCGGACGAGGCTGGCAGCAACGTCGTCCTGGGTGGAGAGCGGGTTGGAGGCGCAGAGGACGACATCGGCGCCGCCGTCGCGCAGGCAGATCATGAGGTTGGCGGTTTCGGCGGTGACGTGCAGGCAGGCGGAAACGCGCGTGCCTTTGAGGGGTTGATTCTTGATGAATTCCTTGCGGATGATCTGCAGTACGTTCATCGACTGGTTGGCCCAGTCGATGCGTTTTTTGCCCAGGTCGGCCAGTTCTAAATTCTTAACATCACAATTCATGGGCGTTGCTGACATAAGTTTTCTGCTTTCTTAGTTTTGATCTTGACGAGAACGAAGTGGAGGGGGAACTCGAGAATGCCCACCCAAGCAGAGCTTGGGTGGGGCACCCCTGAATCATTTATTTGCGGGCTCCGACATGTTCGGGCTTCTCGATGCCGGCATCGGCGGCGAGTTTGGCGGCTTTGTCGGTGGCTTCCCAGGTGAAGTCCGGATCCATGCGGCCGAAATGGCCGTAGGCAGCGGTCTTACGGTAGATGGGCCGGCGGAGGTTAAGCGACTCTATGATGCCCTTCGGCGTCAGCTTGAAGTTGGCGCGCACGATTTCGGAGAGCTTCGCTGAGTCTACCTTCGACGTGCCGAAGGTCTCGACCAACACGCTGACCGGATCGGCGACGCCGATAGCGTAGGCCAACTGCACTTCGCAACGCTCGGCGAGGCCAGCGGCGACGATGTTCTTCGCGATGTAGCGGGCGACGTAGGCAGCGGAACGATCCACCTTGGTCGGGTCTTTGCCGCTGAAGGCGCCGCCGCCGTGACGGCCCATGCCACCATAGGTGTCGACGATGATTTTGCGGCCGGTGAGACCGGAGTCGCCCATGGGTCCGCCGATGACGAAGCGTCCGGTTGGATTGATGTGGTATTTGGTGTCGGCATCGAGCAGACGCGAAGGGATGACGGCCTGGATGACGTGTTTCAGGATGTCGGCGCGCAGTTCGTCATTGGTGGCGGTTTCGGCGTGCTGGGTGGAGACGACGACGGCATCGACGCGAACCGGTTTGCCGGGTTCGGAGTACTCGACCGTGACCTGCGATTTGCCGTCGGGACGCAGATAGGGGAGCAAGCCACTTCTGCGAACGTCCGCCAAACGGTGGGTCAGCTTGTGCGCCAGGGAGATGGGCATGGGCATGAGCTCTTCGGTCTCATTGCAGGCGTAGCCGAACATCATGCCCTGGTCGCCGGCGCCGCCGGTATCGACACCCATGGCGATGTCGCCAGACTGCTTGTTGATGCTGGAGATGACGGCGCAGGTGTTGGAGTCGAAACCGTACAGCGCGTTGTCGTAGCCGATGGACTGGACGGTGCCGCGCACGAGCGACTGGAAGTCGACGTAGGCGCGGGTGGTGATTTCACCAGCGATGACGACCAGGCCGGTGCAGGTAAGAGTTTCGCAAGCGACGCGACTCATGGGGTCTTCGGCGAGGCAGGCGTCGAGGACGGCATCAGAAATCTGGTCGGCGATTTTGTCGGGGTGACCTTCGGTGACCGACTCCGACGTAAACAAATATTTGTTCTTGGATGGCAAGGGTGAACTCCTTCGATTTATTCTCAACTTGGAGGGACCTCAGCGCCTAAAGGCGCACTGGCAAGCTGCCAGTAGCGGCACGCCTAAAGGCGTGCCCCGATACGAATCGTGCCGCAGAGGTCGTTTTACTTCCCGCTGAGCGAAGCGAGCGTGCGCACTAGGAGGCAGCGAGGAAGTACCTATCAAGGCTAACAAAGGCTCGGGTCTGGCGCAATGATTTCGGCCTGAGCTACTGTTTCTTCAATTGGAAGCGCGGAAACGGGGGTTGGACGGTGACCAGCGGGCGGCGAGCGGATTGTGCGGGGGTCTTGCCTCCCGCACAATTCGCCCTGTCTCATCGAGAACGCAGTAGTAGCTCGAGCGGTCGCCCAGATCTAGTCCAATGGTCGGTGTCTGAGTTGTCCGTTTTCCCATCGCGAGCATCACCCTGGTGCTCAGCTTCTTCATTGCCGGTGTCCTTTGTCTCTTGTGCTTCGAGGACGTCGATAACTCGGGAGGCTACAGCATCCCGACGGAGACCGGCCTTCTCATCCCATTTGTTTACAACAACCCATCGTGGGGATTCACGGGATCGAATTTCATTTGCTCTTGTCTTTCTCAGAGATTGCGAGTTCGATCTGCTTACCGTTTGCCTGAAAGCACCCGAAGCTGACAAAACGACGCTTGCCAATTTTATTGATGGCACAAATCATCATTACTTTTTCAGCCGGGGTTTCTTGGGCACTCTCGATATCAGATTCAGATGGAGAGCATCGATCGTCTGGGTGAGTGTGGATCGTGCCTAGCAGGGTCTGCCCTGCAACGGTCTCACCGTATTCACCCGACGAATCAAAGTCAACGCCGTTTTCATCTGCTTCATTGACTAACACTCGCTCGATCGCAGTGATGTAGGCTGTATTCTCTTCGATGAATCCCCACAGGTCTTCCCCGTATTCCAACGGGTACTTTTGCAATGCCCTGCCCTTGAACGCTCCAAGTATTTCTTTGTCGATGACTACACGGAGAATTTCAGGTTCAGGTTCTTTTAGACCGACTGCCACAGCGTACTGCTCATCTGTGATCGGTCTGCGCCAAGGCTTTTGAAATGACATTGAAGTTCAGGGAAAAGAAATAACCGGTGACCACGATATTGTGGACCGCGCTGAGAACATATTAGATTGACTATAGGACAGTTCTCATCCCCTCCCGGAACAAGCTCGATTCTGACCATTGGTAACGAAACAGCCCGGCCACTAGTGCAATCGCTCGTCGGACTTCCGGTCGTCAACAATCCTGTGCCACTTTGGCGATTCGAGCCACCATGCGATACTCCCGGAATGTTCGGCAACCTGGAAACAATCCCAGCAGCCTGGGCCTTCCCCAATCGGCGCTGAACTCGGATAATTGACGTGAAATCGCGGCTACACTAATCGCCCAGCCATTGGTGTAGTCGTGCGGTTTCAACTGCTACTTGCGAGTCGCCCGTGATCCAGGGCCATCTCAAGAGTCGTCGGCGTACCCGAAACGTCGTGACGGACAATCCACCTTTTCAAGCGCCACCCTGAGCGGCGGTTCATTCGAAGCGTAGTGCTTCTACGGGATCGAGGCGCGAGGCTTTCATCGCGGGATAAATACCAAAGAAGAGGCCGACGCTCATCGAAGCCGTCACCGCCGCGATGACCGACCAGAGCGGCACGGCCGAGGGCAAACTTGGCAAGAGCTTGTTGATCAAGACGCTGATTCCCACTCCCAACGAGACGCCGATGACACCCCCAGTGCCTGTCAGAGTGATGGCTTCGGTAAGGAACTGGCGGATGATGTCACGACGCCGGGCCCCGATGGCCTTGCGCACTCCGATCTCGCGAGTGCGTTCGGTGACCGACATGAGCATGATGTTCATTACGCCAACACCGCCGATCAGGAGCCCGATGGAACTGATCACGACCACGGCAATGGCAATCGCTCCCGTGATCTGACGGAATTGGCGCGCAATCTCTTCCGAACTCGAGATCGCGAAATTATTCGGCTTATCGGTGGCTACACCTCTGCGTCGCCGCATCAGGCCGATGATTTCATCCTCCGCCTGGGCCTTTCGACCCTGATAGGCTTGCGCCCCAATGTAGTGTTCGTCGTCCTGCGGATTGTGTTTTCGATATGCCCCATACGGCACGACCACAACTTTGTCCGCCGATTCGTCTTTAAAGAACTGGCCTTTGCGTTTCTCCAGCACGCCGACCACCTGGTAAAAAGCGCCGCCGACTTCGATCGACTTGCCCAGAGGGTCTTCTGTGTGGAACAGTCCCTCCGCCAGGTCGTGGCCGATGACCGTCACATCCATGTGATGCAAGTCCTCCGCTTCGGTAAAGAAGCGGCCTTTCTCCGGGTTAGCGTTGTAGACCCACTCGTAAGAGGGAATGGTGCCGGTAAATTGAATCCCGTAGACTTCGTTGCCCTTGTAACGTGCCGGCGCCACGGTGAAGGGCTGGCCCGGTTCGATGCGCGGGAAGACTTCCACCGTCACATCCTTCACGTCGGGACACTCATCCCGGATGGCCATCGCGTCTTCAAAGGTTAGCGCCTTGCGGTTGCGTTCTTCTTCCGTGAGCCTGCCTCGAAAACCAAAGTCCCAGCGAAAAACGAACAGCGTGTCGGTGCCATATTGATCGAGAAACCCGCGAATGTCCTGGTCCAAGCCCACCATGATGGAGGATACGGCCACGATCGCCATGATTCCGATGACCACACCCAGGATCGTGAGCAGCGACCGCGCCTTGTGCTGGCGAAGAGAAGCAAATGCCATGCGCGTGTTTTCACTGATTTCAATCCGCACGCTGAACCTCTCTCAGAATTGCTGCAAGCAGCTCCTAAGTCTCGAAACGCAGAGCCTCAATGGGATCCAGCTTGGCAGCCCGGTTTGCCGGGTACAAGCCAAAGAACAATCCGACAGCGGCCGAGACTGCCACCGACAAAATGACCGCGCCGATGGGCACCTGGGACGGCACCGGCGTGAGCAGCTTCACAAGGGTGGAGAGCAGATAGGCAATCGCAATACCGGTGGCGCCGCCCACGGCTGCCATCACTACCGATTCCACGAGGAACTGCAGCAGGATGTCGCGCCTTCGGGCTCCCAGCGATTTGCGAATGCCGATCTCGCGGGTACGCTCCGTCACACTGGCCAGCATCACATTCATGATTACCACGCCGCCGATGACCAGGAACACCGAAACCACTCCCACCATGGTCGCGGCGATGGCGCCGGTCAGGTTCTTCCATAAACTCATGATTGTGTCCGACGCCAGAATGCCGAAATTGTCATCGGCCATGGGATCGAGATGGTGGCGGCCACGCATCATGATGCGGGCTTCATCTTTGGTTCGCTGCATCCACTCCGGGCCGCGCGCCTGAATGTTGATAGCCAGATCGAGACCCTGCCCGTGTTCCCCATAACGTTTCAAGAACGTCCGAATCGGGATGTAGACAAAATTGTCCTGGGATTGCCCGAAGACGCTTCCAATCGGCTTGGCCACACCCACCACCTGAAAGGCACGGCCGTCGACGTAGATCGTCTTGCCGATGGGATCGACCGTGGGAAACAGCTTTCCGGCAACTTCTTGCCCGATGAAGGCGACCTCCAATCTACCGTCATTGTCCGCATCCGTTATGTAGCGGCCGGTTTCGGGTTCCTGCACATCCATGTCGGCGATGTTGGCCGTCACGCCACGGATATTAATATCGTCCAACGCCTGGGTGCCAAGGCGGACCCGGCCGTTGGTTCGTGTCTCCAGGCCAACGGCCCGAGGCAGCTTCATGCCATCACGCAGAGCTTCGTAGTCCTCCCATGTGATATTGCGGTTGCGACGCATCGCTTTAAAGAAGTCCTGCTGATTGGTGATGATGGGGAAGCGGAGCACGAGAAAGACATTGGATCCGAGATTGGCAACCCGACTCTCAATGTAGAGGTTCGCGCCGGTGATGACCGACACGACCAGGATGAGCACCGACACCGACAAAGTGACGCCCAGCAGCGTCAGCGCAGAACGCAGCTTGTGCGCACGTAGAGCTGCCAGGGCCTCGAACACCGGGTCGCGGAGCACGGAGACGTGACGCGTGAGGTGTTCTCCAACCCGGGCGTGGGCAGACTTGCGTACGTTCCCCTGCGGAACAGAGGCCTGCGTGGTTGTGGGTTCCGTGTAGTCCACACTGCCATCGTATACGAGGCTTGTCGGGAAATGGTTCCGCGCGGATTGTGGGCAAGTCAAAAACGATGCAGTGAGATCCGCGAGAAATCGCCCTTTCAGAAAAGCCCTAGTCGTTGTACACGCCTGCTCCCATCAACCAGTCACGCAGACGCGGCTGCTCATTGTGTGCGAGGGGAGGGGGGCGGAGGGGGCTCAAGGCCAGCGGGAAGGAAGGTGAGAGTGCGGACCTGGCCGTCGTCGCCGAGGGAGGGCAGGCGCTGGCCGTTGAAGGAGACTTCGAGCGAGCCGGCGTTGCCAACTCTGAGGACGATTTTATTGTTGGCGCGAAGGGTGCGGCGGTTGCCGTAGAACAACGTGTCTTCACGAGCGGGCTGGCCATCGATGGAGGCGGAGAGCCAGACTTCGTCGAGGGCGTGGAGGGTCAGTTCGATGCCGGCGCTGGCAGGTGGCAAGGGTTGCGACTGGGCCGCGGATTGGGGAATGACGTTGCTCCATTCGGCGGCGGGCTGAACCTGCAGTGGGCGCGGGTCGGCGGGCTTGATGACGGATGCGGTCGTGGTGGAGGCAGGGGAGGAGAGCGGCTGAGCGTGGGTGGCAGCGGGAGTGACGGGTCGGGCCGCCCTTGATTGGTGACGCTTGAGCCAAAAGAAAGCCAACAGGGTCAGTGCAACGAGGGCGATGCCGATGGACAGCCGCACGAGAGAAAGCGTGACGCCGCGGGGCCAGCCATCGCCGGCGGCAGGCTGCTCGGCTACTTTCGTGGGTTCAGGCTCAGGCTGCTGTGGCAAGGCTTCGCCGGAGGCCTCGAGGTAAGCGGCGATGAAGCTCTCTTCATCCAGACCGAGGTGGCGGGCGTAGGCGCGAATGAAGCCGCGGTTGAAGACGCCGCCGGGGAGATGGGCGAAGTCCTCTTGCTCCAAGGCGCGCAGGCTGCGGAGATTGATTTTGGTGGCCTGGGAGATATCCTCCAGGGTCAGCTTGCGCTGTTCCCTTTCTTTTTTCAGCCGATCACCAAAGGCTCCCACTAGACGGGCCCTCCTTAAGCTTTGCTGCACGGGCGAGGACGCCCGCGCCTCCAACGAGGCGGTCACATGATACGAGAAAAACGGGAGATCTGGAGGGGGAAAAGTGGCGCCGGGGGCGGGAAGTGGTGCCGGGGGCGGTTCCCTGCTTACCAAGGTTTATTGCCGGGGCGGAATAACGGTGCCTATAATCACGACAAACCCTGTACCCCGAAGGAAAGCATGTCTCAGGCCACAGCCAAGGGCGCGGAAGACGATAGCAGCAAACGGCAAACGCAAGAGCTGACCATCTTCCATGATGTGGCTAAGACTCTGACCTCGTCGCTCGACCTGGATGCCATTCTGCAGACCATTATGGAGAAAATGGCTGAATATTTCCGGCCGGATACGTGGTCTCTGCTCATGGTGGATGAGGAGAAGGACGAACTTTACTTTGCCATCGCGGTGGGGGATGCGGCGGATGCGCTGAAAAACGTGCGATTGAAGGTGGGCGAGGGGATTGCGGGATGGGTGGCGCGAAACGGGGAGGACCTGATTGTGCCGGACGTTTACGCCGACCCGCGGTTCGCCAAGCGCATTGACGAAATGACGAAGTGGGAGACGCACTCGATTGTGTGCGTTCCACTGCGCTCGAAGCATCGGGTGCTGGGCGTGATTCAGTTGGTGAACGTTCCCTTACAGAATTACGGGGACAACGAAGTGTTCTTTCTGCACGCGTTGTGCGACTACGCGGCGATTGCGATTGAGAACGCGCGGGCGGTGGAGAAGATTCAGGAGCTGACCATCACGGATGACGTGACGGGGCTGTACAACGCGCGGCATCTTTATAAAGTGCTGGATACCGAGGTCTATCGATCGGCGCGGTATGGGTACGAGTTCACCGTGATTTTTATTGATCTGGACCACTTCAAGCAGGTGAATGATACGCACGGGCATTTGATCGGGAGCAAGCTGCTTTCGGAGATGGGGTACACGATCAAGTCGCAATTGCGATTGATTGACTACGCCTTCCGCTATGGCGGGGATGAGTTTGTGGTGCTGCTGCCGCAGACCGGGGGAGAGGCGGGGCTGATTGTGGCGCGGCGCATCCGGGACGCGCTGCGCAAGAGTGCGTTCTGCAAGGCGGAAGGACTGAACCTCAATGTTCGCGCCAGCTTAGGTATGGCGACGTATCCGCACGACGCGACGACGCCGCACGAGGTGATTCGGCAGGCGGACAACATGATGTATGAAGTGAAGAACACAACGCGGGACAACATTGGGATGGTGCGGCGCGGAGTGGTGGAGTAAAGCCCCAGAGCCGTGCCCTAACCGGTACTGAGCAACCCCAGGCTAATCGGTCGCATCTTCGGATAACAAGCTGAGTTCGCTTCCTTCCGCAGGAGGCCTTTATGGCGCGTCCGCTTTTAGCTCTGCTGGCTCTGAGTATTCTTATTGGAAGTTCCGCCAAGGCCGGGCAGGCGCAGAATCCGACGGCCGATGTTTCGGATCACATCACCTCTGAGGGCCCAGACGGTTCCCTAAAAGACCAGATTCGTTATCTTATCGGCCATTGGCCGTCTGACTTCGAGATTGCGGTAGTGGAAGCCATGACAAAACCGAAATGCGAAGAGCTTTCGCGACAGTGTAGTGTGCGAGTGAAGCCCGTGGACGTGATTCTTGGGCATCAGCACGAAGCCTCATACATGGTGTCGTACGGGCCTGCCAAGCATTGCAGAGACGATTCCAACGTTTGGCATAAATGCGTGTACATCTATGACGATGTGCGGTTCGAAGTGAAGCGTGGCGAGCGAATCATTGCCATGCTCGCTCCCGTGATCCATCCGCCGCACACGCCAGTGGCTTACCTCGCATCGAGGCTAGACCACGCTGACGAAGCCCAGATCGCATCTTTTCGCCAGGCGGTTGCGGAAATCCTGATGGCCGGGGCGCGTTGCGAAGTAAAGCCATAAGATCTATGTACCGATGGAGTTGAACGGCTGGACCCATCCAAAGCAGCTAGCCCTACGATCCCTTGAAACCGCTCTAGTTACGTTTCTCGAGGGGCTTGAGTTGATCTGTTTTGGCCGACGGCTTCACGGGGATTGGTTTCCATGCTGAAGGGTTGGCCTTGGCGGCGGGGTTGACGCCGAAGTCCCAGACATAGAGATTCATTCCTTCTTGTCCCAGCAATTCGACGACGGCATACTCCCCGGGCTCGAGCGCGACGGCTGGGGTGAGTTTGATCCAGCCGCCGGAGACGGGTTCGACTCGAGTGTCGATGAACTTCTCCTGCTGGCTCACTTTGCCGTAAACGGCGATCTTGATATTGCCGACGACGCGGACATTCTTTTTCAGTTCGGCGCGGACAATTTTGTAGTTTCCGGCGGGGGAAGCACCGACCGGGACGGTGTTGGAGGCGGCATCGGGGGGCAGCGGGTTGAGAAAGATGGTGGGCAGCGTGACATGCGATTGCACGCTGGCGTGCTGGCCCTCAAGCTGGATGTTCTGCTTGCTGCTGGCGATGGGGTTGATGGCGCCGCGAAGAATGTTGCCTTTCATGTTGCGGTCAATTTCGCCGCCGTTCTGGACCAGTTCGACGAGCTGCGGCTCGTCCTGATAGCGGTCAAGGAGGAAGACGCCGCCATCGGAGGGCAGGCGCAAGCCGGGGGCGACGGAGGGCGAGCGGGCTTCTTCCTCTTTGCGTTCAGCCTCAAATTCGGCGTCGAGCTGGCGGGCCTCGGGGGTGAGCTCGGCTTTGCTGCGGCCTTCGTTGAACTGCTTGGTGGCGTCCCAGTCGATGAGGTCTTTGGGAATTTCCTCCCACTCACCGCGTTCGGCGCTGAGGTAGCGGACGCGGTCGCCCTTCACTTCATATTTGGAGACTGCCTGATAGGAGCCGTCTTTGAGGATGAGGCGGTGGGCGAGTTGCTGGGCGCAGAGGGCGAGCACGCAGAGGAGGAGCGCGGCGAAGAACGCGATGCGGGATGGACGGGCAAGCGGCAAGTCGGGCACTCCCTTCATGGCTATTAGATGCGCGGGCGCGGGATCACGTCCAGCCGGGTTTGCTAGAATCCGCGCATGTCGAAAATGCGGGCGAAGAAAATCAAACTGTTTTTGTTCGATGTGGATGGAGTGCTGACGGACGGGAAAATATGGATATTTCCGGCGCCAGCGGGAGCGGGTGCGCCGAGCGCGACGCAGGCGGCGGAGCATGACGGCCAGGGCGGGTTCGGACTGGTCAGCCAAAGCATGATCGAGGCGAAGGGATTTCATGCGCACGACGGGACGGCGATCTCGCTGCTGCATCTGGCGGGAATCCGGACGGGGCTCATCACCAAACGGATTTCGGAAACGGTGGCCCTGCGGGCGCGGGATTTGAAACTGAGTTACGTGTATCAGGGGATACAGGACAAGCTGACGACCTTTGAGCGGATTATCGCCGACGCGGGGGTGGAGGCGGAGCAAGCGGCGTTTGTGGGAGACGATGTGATCGACCTGCCGGTGATGCGAGCCTGCGGGCTGGCGGTGGCGGTGGCCAATGCGCGGGCGGAAGTGCTGCGGGAAGCACACATCCGGACGCGGCACAGGGGCGGCGATGGGGCGCTGCGGGATGCGGCGGAATACGTTCTTAAGGCGCAGGGAGTATGGAAGAAAATCGTTTCGCAATACATTTGCGAACGCAGTCCGAAACGATGAGGGGCGGGAGCGGGGGGACGTTCCGAATCGGAAACACAACCCGTCGGCTGCCTTGCTTGGGGCGTGCTCGGGTCGGCAGACCGACGGGTACCGTTTCTCCTTACTCACCCTGTTGTTTTCAGGAGTTGTCGCTATTAAACCATAAAAGGCTGGGAGCGGTTACGTCGGCTCAGGATATTTTTCCGCGTCTTTACAACGATAGTACATTGGCTGTACGGTCCCAAAGTGACCCTTGGTTCTACTCAGGAATGGCGACGGGTTTGGCGGCCATGAGCTCGGTGAAACGCGGGTCCTTGCGCAGTTCCACGAACTCCTCATCTTCGTAGACCTTCTTGATTTCGGTAAAGCCGTCCTCCATAGCACGCTTGAGACAGAGGAGGGAGCGATCGATTTGTCCGGTGCGAGCATACATGCGGGCGAGGAGGTAGGAGTAGCGGGCGCGCTCCTCGCGGGTTTGGACTTGCAGCATGATGCCGGTGCGGCCGGTGTGTTCGAAGACATCGGGATCGAGCTGGATGGCCTGGGCGTAGGCCTGCATGGCTTCCTTATAGTCTTTCCTGGCGAAATAGGCGGCGCCGAGATTGACGTAGAAGGTGGCGGAGTCTTGCTTGAGTTCGATGGCTTTCTTATATTGCCGGATGGCCTTGCCGAAGTTTTTCTCGTAATGGTAAGCAGTGCCGAGATTGTTGTAGGCCTCGGCGTACTCGTGGTCGGCGCGGATGGCGGCCTGGAACGTCTTTTGCGCTTCTCTGGGGCGCATGAGCTGGAGTTGGGAAATTCCGATCTTGTTGTAGATTCGGGCGTTATTTTTATCCTTGGCGAGAGCAGCGCGGAAGTAGTCGATCGCGTCGAGAAAAGATTTTTCGGCGCGCAGGTCGTCACCTTGGCTTTCCAGTTCCGCGGCGGTGGCGGATGAGGAAGGCGGCTCGGCCCGACGAAGGGACGGCGGCCCGACCTGAACCTGTTCCGCGACAGTGACTTGCGCGACGACGGAAGCGGGAAAAGCGACCAGAAAAACCATACACACGAGGACGGCGAATTTCGCCATAGAAGACCTCACGTTCCAGATATTAGTGCGGCGGAGTGCTGGGACTTGCCTTTTGATTCTTGTTGGACGCTGGGGCGGCATTTTTGTCGTCCTTGAAGACGCCGAAGACGCGTCCCAGGAAGCTTTTCTTTTTCTTGGCGGCGGCAGCGGGATCGGGCGGCGAATAGGAGGCAGAGTTGGGGGCGGAAGCATCGCTGTGTCCGCCGAAAATGCCGGAGAGGAATCCGGTTCCCTGATCGCAGCTCTCTTTGGGTTCGGTGCCGGCGATAAAGACGGCATTGAAGGTGTCCTGACAGGCGGGAGTGGCGATGCGGTTGGTGGCTTTGTCGAGCTGGAGGTTGACGACGCCGTCGGGTTGACCAAAGGCGCTGGCATTTTGATATTGCGGGAGAGCGGTGGCACGCTTCATGAACTCGGCCCAGATGGGAGCTGCGGTTTGAGCGCCGCTGAGACGAAGGTCGCTGTAGTCGTCGTAACCGACCCAAACGATGCAGAGCAGGTTGTTGGTGTATCCGGCAAACCAGCCATCGTGGGAACTTCCAGTTTTTCCGGCGGCGGGCAGGGTGAAACCGCGACTGCGCACGCCGGCGGCGGTGCCGTTGTTCATGACGCCTTCGAGCATGTTGGTCATGACAGCGACGACGCGGGGATCGAGAACGGTGGTGCGGGTTACGGAATAGTTCTGGAGCACATCGCCGGTGGCATTGCGCACGGAGGCGATCATGTTGGGATGCAGACGAATGCCACCATTGGCAAAGACGGTGTAGGCACCCGCCATGTCGACAGGGGTAGCGTCATAGGAACCGAGCGCCATGGCCGGAGTGGCGTGGACGGAGACGATGCCGGCGGCTTTGGCGAGATCGGCGACTTTGTCGTAACCAACCGCCTCGGCTAGTTTGACGGTGGCATTGTTGAGGGACATGGCCAGCGCATAACGGATTGTGACCTGGCCGTGGTACTCCTCTTTGTAGTTGCGCGGCTCGTAGATCTGGTCGCCGTAGCTGAAGGTGGTGGGCGAGTCATCGATCATGGAGACGGGAGTGAAGACTGGCTCGGCGCCGGAGATGGCGTTGTTCATGGCCGCGGCGTAGACGAAGGGCTTGAAGATGGATCCGGTGGGGCGCTTGGCGAGAGCGTGATTGAGCTGGCTGGTACCGTAGTTGCGGCCACCGACGAGGGCCAACACTTCGCCGGTATGCGGGTCGATAGCGACGAGAGCGACTTGTGCCTGCGGGCCCTCGGCCACTTGCGTTTCAATTTTCTTGCCCACTTTCACGCGGTGCGTGCGCTGGGCCTTGACCTGATCGTCGGTGATCTTGATGCCCGCTTCGACGGCGGCGGCGGCAGCACGCTGCAGGTCGGGATCGAGAGTGGTATAGACACGCAGGGCCTCGTCATTCAGGTCATGCTCGCTGAACTTGGCGAGCAAGGTGTCGCGCACCATATCGACGAAGTAGGGAGCGTCACTGGACTCAACGTTGGGAGGGGCGATGCGGAGCGGGGTGGCCTTGGCCTTGTCGGCCTCAGCGCGGGTGATGGCGTGGGTTTCGACCATGGACTCGATTACAAGATTGCGGCGCTCGAGGGCGCGATCAGGGTGGCGATAGGGGGACAAGGCGCTGGGCGCCTGGATGAGGCCGGCAATCAGCGCGGCATCGGCGATGGTCAGATCCTTGAGATCTTTATTGAAATAAGCGCGGGCGCCTTCGGCAAAGCCGCTGATGGTGAAGGAACCGCGTTGGCCGAGATCGACGCGATTGGCGTACAGCTCGAAGATCTGCTCTTTGGAGAATTTCTGTTCCAATATCAGAGCGATCTGCATCTCGGCAAGCTTGCGCTTGATGGTCTTCTCGGGGGTGAGCAGGAAGGCGCGCGACAACTGCATGGTGATGGTGGAGCCGCCCTGACGATGGCCGCTGTGGGTGACATCGATCCAGGCAGCTTCTACCAGGCGCAGATAGTTGACGCCGCTGTGCTGGAAGAAGCGGCGATCCTCAATGGCGAGCACGGCATCGACCAGAACCTTGGGGATGTCCTGGTAGTGAATGAGCTGGCGTTTGGCTCGCTGCCCCGATTCGGACAGCGAAGTGACGGCGACCGGCTCGAGTTCATAGGCCGACAGCTCGCCGGAGGGACCGGCGATGCTTTCGATGACACCATCGCGGATGCGAATGGTGGCTTTTTCGGGAGCGTGATAGGACTGGGGGCCGGGTTGGATCTCGATGCCGCCGCTGAGTAAGTGGAACGTGCCCATGGGCGCATCGGCGCCGCCCTCGGAGTAGCCCGCGCGACGCAATTGAGTGGCGATTTCTTTGGCGCTGCTGCGCTCGCCGGCGTGCAAGGTGCGCGGCTGGGCATAGATGCGGGCCGCGTTGCTGAAGAGCGGGCCACGAAAGCGCTGCTCAATCATGCGGTCGTACTTGATGTAGAAATAGGAGAAAATGCCAAGGCCAGTGACGGTAGCCAGCACGACGATCAAGAGGGCGCCGCGGACGAGCGGATCTCTGCCCAGCCAGCCGACGAAGCGTCGCATCCTGCCCTTCTTTCCCGATGCTTTCTGTGTCGCCATGTAGGCCGGGGGACCTCTTGCACTCGACGAAGAACGAGGCAAGGTCACCCGGCTAGCGACCGGGCGGACCAGCCAGTCATCTACGTATCAGAGGCGTAGCAGTATTGTAAATCAGGCCCACGATGGCGGCGCGTAACCGGGGAGGCTCCCACGGGCAACGCGGAAATTACATAAAGTTTTTGTTCTTGCTGGCGGGATGAAAATCCAGGTCGAGAGGGTAGAACGGAAGATCGACGTGTACGGTGTAGTCGACAGAAAGAGCGACGCCATTGACGCGCTGTACTTTGATCTGGTCTTTGGTGACGGGGAGATCGAGTTCCTGCACTTTCTTCAATATTTCGTTGCGGATGTCGTCTTCCGTCTTGGTGCTGTAGGTGGAAAACTTGGCTTCGTTCTCCAGGTAGTCCTGGAAGGTGTAGTTGGCGTAGAAGGGCGGGGCGATTTTCCAGATGAGGAAAAGTGCGACCACGATGATTGCCAGACCAAAATAAGCTTTGAGGTTGCTCATCGCTAAACGTTAACTCCGCTCAGACCAGGCGCACGGGCATGTTTAGAGTGCCGGACGCAACAGTTGTTGAAAATGAGGCGTAACTGCGCCGATGCTAACATCCTGCACCTGGTGTGTCGAGCGAGTTACGACCTCCACTCTATCTTCGGTAACCTTCTTGCCAACCGTCACGCGATACGGTATTCCCACCAAGTCGGCGTCTTTGAACTTGACCCCGGGACGCTCGTCTCGATCGTCGAGGAGGACGTCAAAACCCGCTGCTTCGAGCTGGCGGACGATTTCGGTGGCCACGTCGAGGAGCTTAGTATCGGAGGTGTTGGTGGGGGTGACCACGATTTCGAATGGGGCGATCTGCGGCGGCAGCCAGAAGCCGTCTGCGTCGTTGGCTTGCTCGATGGCGGCGGTGAGAATGCGCTCGATGCCAATGCCGTAGCTGCCCATGATGGGGGCGACTTCTTTGCCGTTGTGGTCGAGGACGCGGGCGCCCATGGACTCGGAATACTTGTAGCCGAGTTTGAAGATGTGGCCGATTTCGACGGCCTGGTCGATGTGCAGGGTGCCGTCGCAGTTGGGACAGATGTCGCCGGCTTCGACGTTGCGCAAGTCGGCATAGGCGGTGGGTTGGAAAGTCACGCCGGGCGTGAGGTTCTTGACGTGGTAGTCCTGCTTGTTGGCTCCGGCGATGAGGTTCTGGCGGCCTTCGAGGGCTTGGTCTACGAGGAGGAACGGCTTGGTGGAATCCTTCATGTCGCGCGCCCACTCCACGCCGAGGGGGCCGAGATAGCCTGCGGGTGAATGGAACAGGTCGCGGATCTCGTCCTCCTGCATGGGACGAACTTCTTTGCCGCTGATGGCGGAGCCTAGTTTGGCTTCGTTCATCTGGTGGTCGCCGCGCATCAGGAGAATCAGCGGACGGAGGGTCGCCTTGCCTGACTTCGCGTCTACCTCCGTCATCATCAGAGCGAGAGTTTTGATTTTGTTCTTGGGAGAGACGCCGAGGAAGCGGGCGACTTCTTCGATTGTCTTTTGGCCGGGTGTGTGGACTGCGAGGGGCTTGCCGTCGCCTTCGGGCTTGAGATCTTCGACGGGGGCAAGTTTCGAGGTTGCCTTCTCGAGGTTGGCGGTGTAACGACACTTGTCGCAGCTAGCTACGAGATCTTCTCCGGCATTGGTGCGCACCATAAACTCGTGCGACTGGGAGCCGCCCATGGCGCCGGAGTGGGCTTCGACGACGACGTACTTCAGGCCGCAGCGATCAAAGATGCGGCAGTAAGTGTCGTAGTGCTTCTTGTAGGAGACGTCGAGGCCGGCGGCGTCGATGTCGAAGGAGTAGGCGTCCTTCATGATGAACTGGCGGACGCGCAGCAGGCCTGATTTGGGGCGGGGCTCGTCGCGGAATTTTGTCTGAATCTGGTACCAGATTTGCGGTAGCTGCTTGTAGCTGCGCAGTTCTTTGCGGGCGATGTCGGTCATGACTTCTTCGTGGGTCATGCCGAGGCAGAGGTCGGCGCCTTTGCGGTCCTTAAGGCGGAACATGTTGTCGCCCATGACGGACCAGCGGCCGCTGGCTTCCCAGGTTTCGCGGGGATTGAGCGCGGGCAGGTAGAACTCCTGCCCGATCTTGTCCATTTCCTGGCGGACGATGCCGATGATCTTGTTGAGCGAGCGCTGGGCCAGAAAAATGTAGGAGTAGATACCAGCGGCGAGTTGGCGGACGTAGCCGGCGCGGACGAGGAACTTGTGACTGGCGACTTCGGCGTCGGACGGAGCCTCGCGGAGAGTGGGGATGAAGAGTTCGGACCAACGATACATGATGAGTGATGTGCCCTCAGGGGAAAGAAGGTATTGTACGGGGGAGGCAGTGAAGTTAGCCAGTTTGCGCCCGGCAGTTCGGCCGGTGGCGAGTCAACTCCGGGCGGCCTTTAGCACTAACGAACCCTTAGCTTTGTATGACGTGAGCCGCCGGTTAACTCGAACACTCTGCAACCCTGTCTGTATTCCTTATTCCTTCTTTTCGACTTCAGTTAGCCAAACGAGACCGCAGTTCTCGCAGCCTCTGGAGCCACACACCAAGCCACTATCGGGATGGCCCACGGCAAGGAAGGATTCTTCCGCATAGTGATTGCCGCTTTTGCCAATCGGACAACCGCATTTCGAACAACGTACTAATGCCATAAGAGTAACTCCTTCGAGACTATTATAACTTCGTATTTACATTTTAACAATGTATAATTAAGAATACTATAATATGATCGAGGTAAAATACATGCCAACAGCCGTTGCCAGTTTGAAAGTCGCGGACGAAGTGTGGGTGGCCGTCGCGCTTCTGCATCGGGCGCACCCCTCGCAGCCGGACTTCTCCATCGAGGAAATCAAGGAGCGTGCTGCGCGGGAGGCGGGAACTGAGGAACTCAGGCCGGGCGTGTACCAGCACATCGCCCAGCACTGCGTGGCGAACCGCCCGCCGAGTCCGGGGCGCTATCGCATGCTGGTGGAGACGGGGCCAGGACGGCGCCGCCTCTTCCGCGATGGTGACTCGTATCATCCGGCCCGCGAAGGAGGCAAGACGATTCCTGACCCGCGCAGCCTTCCATCAGAGTACGCGGACCTCCTGGACTGGTATCACAATTGGAACAAGGATAGTAGTGAGAACAGGATCAAGAATGACCCTCTGCTCGCGCTCTATGGTTCGGGAAAGGACATCTGGGCCGATGAGCACGCCGACGAGTATGTCCGCCGTCTGCGCGAGGGTTGGGAATGAGCCGCATCTTTTGGGACACGAACCTGTTCATCTACTTCCTGGAAGGCAGCGATGCGCTAGCCCTCGCCACGAGACGCCTGCGCACCAACATGCTGACGCGAGGCGACCAGCTGTTCACTTCCGCCATGACACTCGGTGAGGTGTTGGTCAAACCGAGGGAGCGGGGAGAAACAGTGCGGTGCAAGGCGTACGAGCAGGCGCTTACGCGCACAGCGTCCCTGCTTCCCTTCGACGCGAAGGCGGCATGGGAGTATGCGCTCATTCGCCGTGACCGGTCGTTGCGAGCGCCGGATGCCGTGCAACTGGCCTGCGCGGCGAGCGCAACGATCGACCTGTTTGTTACCAATGACCGCCGCCTGCAAGGCAAGCAAGTGGCAGGCATTCAGTTCATTGTTGCGCTGGACCAGGTCCCGATCTAGGCCGACTCCCTACCTTGCCAGCCGACTCAAGATCTCTTTCCCCAGCCTCTGCGCCTCGCCGAAGAACTTCTGGTATTCGCTGAACCGGCGGTTCAGTTCGATCGACTGATCCGGCAAAAGGTGTTTGCGCAGCATCATGTCACGGACGTGGACGGGGTTGGGGAGGAGAGCTTCTTCGGTGATTTCTTCGAGGGCGGTTTTGGGGTCGTAGTGGTACATGAGGGAATTGTAATTTGGCAATTCTGTAATTTGTAATTTAAGAACCTTCAGACCCCAAACACTCCCTCAGCGGCTGCCGCCGCTGATTGGGTTGCACTTACGACGCGGCTGAAGCCGCACCCCTTCAAAACAACTGCCTACACCATCTCGGTGCCCCACAGGTCGTGCAGGTGGATGATTCCGAGGAGGCGGCGGTCGGGATCGACGACGGCGAGGGACGTGATCTTTTTTTCTTCCATGAGGGCCAGGGCGGCAGCGGCGAACTCTTGTGGGGCGATGGTCTTGGGGTTTTTGGTCATACATTCGCCGGCGGGGAGATCGAGGGCGTCTTTGCCGCGATGTTCGAGCAGGCGGCGGAGATCGCCGTCGCTGACGATGCCGACGAGCTTTTCGTTTTCGACGACGGCCGTCATACCTAGCTTTTTGCGCGACATTTCGTAGATTACGTCGGGCATTTTGGTTTGGGGTGTGACGCGGGGAACGGCGTCGCCGGTGTGCATCAACGACTCGACCCGCGCCAGTTTCTTGCCGAGTTTGCCTCCGGGATGGAGGTTGGCGAAGTCTTCCTCTTTGAAGCCGCGCTTTTCTGAAAGCGAAACGGCGAGGGCATCTCCGAGGGCCAGCATGGTGGTGGTGGAGGCGGTGGGGGCAAGGCCGAGGGAGCAGGCTTCCTGGGTGACGGAGCAGTCGAGGGCGACGTCGGCAGCGGCAGCCAGGGTGGACGGACGGGCGCCGTTGTTGCCGGTCATGCTGATGAGCGGCACTTGCAGGCGCTTCAATGTTGCGAGGAGGCGCAGGATTTCTTCTGTTTCGCCGCTGAGGGAGAGGACGAGGACGACGTCGCCGGCGATGACCATTCCGAGATCGCCGTGGACGGCGTCGACGGGATGCATGAAGAGGGCGGGGGTGCCGGTGGAACTGAACGTGGCGGCAATTTTGCGGGCGACGATGCCGCTTTTGCCCATGCCGCTGACGACGACGCGGCCGCGGCAGGCGAAGAGGAGTTCGACGGCGCGGTTGAAGGCGTCGGCCATGGGGCCGGCGATGCGATCGGCCAGTTGGCGCAGGGCTTCGGCTTCAATGCGGACGACGTTTTCGCCAACGTGCTTCATGAACGCAAGAATGTTAGCAGAGACGAGCGATCTCAGAAGTGGTCGGTGCGGCGGATGCGGCCGCCCAGGCCCTGGGCTTGAATCAGACGATCCCAGGGGCCGCTCTGCCAGTTGTCCTTGCGGCTGGCAGTCTCAATCCAGGGTGGCAGAGCAATGGCTAGGGTGACGGCCAGCGCCTGCGAGTACGGCTCATACTGTTGTCGGAACTCGCTCAGTTTATCTGCGGCGCCTGGTTGCAGCGGCATATGTAGTTCCGCAAGCCGGTCCTTCAGAACCTTGAGGTCGGCGTCTGGCAGGCGGTCGGCCGCGTTGGTTTGGTATTCCGCGCCCATGATTTGTGCCAGATCCACGACCGCGTGCCGCGCCATGGCAAAAGTAAGTTTCGCCTGATGGTGATCCATGTCGCCGATGCCCGCGATGACGAGCGCGGTGCTGTCCATGATAGTGGTTAGCGCGCCCAGCCAAGACTGGTTGCTGTGTTGCGAACGGAAAAAACACAGCACGCCATAAGACAAGTGTCCTTCGAGCAACTGGGCCGACCAGCGCTCCCATTCGCGTAGCACCTGGTCGAACAAGTCCTGGTCGTGACAGCCCGCCATGCGGCGCAGGAACTCAGCCGCGGTCGGCGGCGAGCCGGCGCGCGCATCGAGCAAGGAAATCTCGATTTCACGTTCGGAGAATCGCGAATAGATCACGGGAAGATAGCCGATCACGGTACCGAGGAAGCCGAATCCCATGCCGGCTTCGAGGACAGCGGCGATGCGAGGGATGCCCATGATGGGCGTGACATCGCCGAAACCGAGGGTGAAGAAGGTCTCGCCGCTCATGTAGACCAAAGTGGCGAATGTGACCCGTTCGGCGCCCATTTGTACGCGTGAGCCGAGGCCGTACTGAATCAGTGCGAAGGCGACGATCAGGCCGAAGGCCCACATGGCGAGCAGGACAAGCAGCGAAAGCGGGCCAAAATAGCCGAGGAAACTCTCGCGGCGGTTGGGCGAGGAGATGAGGCGCGAGAGGGCTCGCCAGGGGCGCCAGGTGCGGCGGTAGAACCAGGCGGTGAAGCGGAAGTGGCGCTGCACGCGGCGGGGGAGAACGACCGTTTCAAAGGCATCGAGCAGGATGAGGATGATGAGGGCGATTCCGGCGATGAGGACGAGGGCATTCATGAAAACGGAGGGCCGAGGAAGGGATGGTAGCAGATTTTCTGCAGGGGAGAGCCTGTTCAACACGGAGGCACGGAGAGATCTCTTCGGCCGGCAGCATTCTTAAGGTTACGGATGCTTCGCTGCGCTCAGCATGACAAGCATCATGGATGACTACGGTTTGCCGTTGGGCGAGGAGGCGGCGTGCACGGCGAGCAGTTGGGTGAGGACGGCGGGCAGGTTTTTCAGGTCGAGGGCGTTGGCGCCGTCGGACTTGGCTTCTTTGGGATTGTCGTGGACTTCCATGAAGATGCCGTCGATGCCGGCGGCGACGGCGGCACGGCTGAGCAGGGGAATGAACTCGGGCTGACCGCCGCTGACTGCGGGGCGATCTTCGTCGCCGTGCGTTGCCGATGGGAGCTGGACGGAGTGGGTGGCGTCAAAGACGACGGGGGCGAAGTGGCGCATGATGGCGAGGGAGCGCATGTCGACTACGAGATTGTTGTAGCCGAAGCTCGAGCCGCGTTCGGTGAGGAAGATTCTCTCGCCGCCAGCGGCGCGACATTTGTCGACGGCGTGCTTCATATCCCAGGGGGAGACGAATTGGCCTTTCTTGATATTCACGGCGCGGCCGCTCTTGCCGCCGGCGACAACGAGGTCGGTTTGGCGGCAGAGGAAAGCGGGGATCTGGAGGATGTCGGCGACTTCGGCGACGCGGGGGACGTCGGCGGTTTCGTGGACGTCGGTGAGGACGGGGACGCGGACGGCGTCAGCAACTTTTTTCAGAATGCGGAGGCCTTCCTCGAGACCCGGGCCGCGAAAGCTCTGAAGAGAGGTGCGATTGGCTTTGTCGTAGGAGGCTTTGAAGATGTAGGGGATGCCGACGCTTTTCGCGATCGCAGCGATAGACTCGGCCATTTTGAGGGCGTGGGCTTCGCTCTCGATGACGCAGGGGCCGGCGATGAGAAAGAGCTTTCCTCCGCCGATGGTGATGGTGCCGACTTGAAAGGAGTCTGCCAGTGGTGCTCCGGAAAAAAGCAATTTAACCGCCGAGTACGCCAAGTGCGCCGAGAGAAATCATTTCATCTCTTCGTTGTTCTTAAGAATTTTCTCGGCGAACTCTGCGATCTCGGCGGTGAATACGGATTTTACCGCCGACCGACTTTTTCGGGGCGGTGGAACAATTCTACGGATGCGGCTTCCCGCTGCGAGCGGCGCTGTTTGCTGTGCTCGTACGAGGCTCCCACGAAAGCCTGAAACATGGGGTGCGGCTCGAGCGGTTTCGATTTGAACTCGGGGTGGAACTGGCAACCGATGAAGTAGGGATGGTCGGGTAGCTCGACCATCTCGACATAGGTACCGTCGGGGGTGGAGCCGGAAATCTTCATGCCGGCGGCGGTCATGGGCTCTTCGTATTCGCGATTGAACTCGTAGCGGTGGCGGTGGCGCTCGCTGATTTCCAGCTTGCCGTAGATCCTCTGGGCCAAGGTGTCGGGCTCGATTTTGCAGGTCCAGGCGCCGAGGCGCATGGTGCCGCCGAGTTCTTCGACGCCGCGCAATTCGCGGAGTTTGTAGATCACGCGGTGCGGCGTAGCCGGATCGAACTCGCTGGAGTTGGCGCCCTCGAGGCCGACCACGTTGCGGGCAAACTCGACGCAGGCCGTCTGCATGCCGAGGCAGATTCCGAAGTAGGGAACTTTCTTTTCGCGGGCGTAGCGAATCGCCTGCAGCATGCCTTCAATGCCGCGCTTGCCGAAGCCGCCGGGGACGAGGATGCCGTCGTAGCCTTCGAGCTGCGCTTCGAAACTGCCGTCGGTGGTCTCCAAGCCTTCGGCCTCGATCCAGCTCAGGTTCAGCTTCAGGTTGTGGGCGAGGGCACCGTGGACTAGAGCTTCTTTCAGTGATTTGTAGGAATCCTCGTACTCGACGTATTTTCCGACGATGCCAATCTTCACTTCGTCGAGCGGGTTGTAGACGCGATGGACGAGTTCTTCCCAGGCGGCGAGATTACGCTCTCCGGCGGTGATGTGCAGGTACTTGAGGCAAAGTGTGTCGACATTTTCACGGGCGAAGACGAGCGGGACTTCGTAAACGGAGGCTACGTCTTTCGCGGTGATAACGGCTTCTTCGGCCACGTTGCAGAAGAGCGCGATTTTGCCTTTGATGTCTTTGGAGAGGAAGCGGTCGGTGCGGCAGAGGAGGATGTCGGGCTGAATGCCGGCGCTCAGAAGCTCTTTGACCGAGTGCTGCGTGGGCTTGGTCTTAAGTTCGCTGGCGGCGGCGATGTAGGGGACGAGGGTGACGTGGACGAACATCGTATGCTCGCGGCCGAGTTCCTGGCGCATTTGGCGGATGGCTTCGATGAAGGGTAGCGACTCGATGTCGCCGACGGTGCCGCCGATTTCGACGATGACGACGTCGACTTCCTGCGCGACCTTTTTCATCGCGGCCTTGATTTCGTTGGTGACGTGGGGAATGACCTGGACCGTTTTGCCGAGGTAGTCGCCGCGGCGTTCCTTGGCGATGATCTGCTCGTAGATGCGGCCGGTGGTCCAATTGTTGTCGCGGCTGAGGCGGGCGTGGGTGAAGCGCTCGTAGTGGCCAAGGTCGAGGTCGGTTTCGGCGCCGTCGTCGGTGACGAAAACTTCGCCGTGCTGAAATGGCGACATGGTTCCGGGGTCGACGTTAAGGTAGGGATCGAACTTCATGAGATTGACTTTCAGTTCGCGGCTTTCCATCAAGGCGCCAATAGAAGCGGCTGCCAATCCCTTGCCTAACGAAGACACAACTCCGCCGGTCACAAAGATGTACTTGGCTGACATCTGTTCCTCGCCCTCAATTGTCTGTAGGAGTTAGTGCAGGGTGGGTGCACGATCAATTATGGCAGAAAAATTCCTGGATGCAAATCGTTTCGTGCGCGTGATGGAGAAATGCTTTTCGTACTTGTGATCTTCCCCAATCGCCACCGAAAAAGGTATGCTTTCTGGCGAATGACAGGCCTCCGTCTCTTCGTACTCGCGTCGTGTCTGTGCACGGCGCTCACCGCACAAACCGCCGCACCGCCGCAAGCAACGCCCGCAGGGCCCATTTCCTACGGCTCGATCAGCGAGGCCAACGCGGTACTCACGCAGGTGGATGGGGCGGCACAAGCGCTCAATGCCGACCTGGACCGGGTGCGGATTGAGAAGTGGAAAACGGACTCGGAGTACAAGCGGCAGAGCTTGGCGAATGTGGACTCGTTGCGGCGCAACCTGCAAGGCGCGTTGCCCACGATGGTCGGACAGGTGCGGCAGGCTCCGGAAGATCTGAGCGCAACGTTCAAGCTGTACCGAAATCTGGGCGCGCTCTATGACGTGCTGAGCAGCGTGGCGGAGTCGGCGGGCGCGTTCGGGTCGAAGGATGAATATCAATCGCTGGCGAACGACGCGAGCCTTCTCGATCGGGCGCGGAGGGCGCTGGCGGACCGACTGGAGAATCTCGCGTCGGCGCGGGATAAGGAAGTGGCGAATCTGCGCGATCAGGTGAGAGCGCTGAAGGCCACGGTGCAGGTGCAACCGCCGAAAAAGATTGTTATCGACGACGACCAGCCCAAGAAGCCGGTTCCGGCTAAGAAGCCTAAAACCGCGAAGCCTGCGGCGGCAACGGGGACGCCCGATGCCAAGAAGGCGGGTACTCCACCGGCGCAAACGCCCGCAAAGCCAGTGCTGGCGACCCCACCCAAGCCTCAGTAAACCCCTGTTTTCTCTATAGTTACAATTTGTTACCTCGGCGCGGTCGGCGACGGGAACTCTGCAAGGCATTCCGGCGTCTATAGATACACGAGGTCATCCGGCCGGGAAGGGCTGGTGTCCGCGGAATTCGGTGACAGAAATGAAGGCTGGCGGCGCGAAAAATCCTATAATGGGGTGACGCCATGAAAGCGGTGGCGGGAGTGACAACTTTGGCCGACTTAGCCAGCGCTCTCGGAACGCGGACGGAAGAAGCCGCCGTAGTTGCCGAGCTGAAGGCTGGTTCGGAAGACGCTTACGCCTGGTTGATCGCCCAGTTTCACCAGCCGGTATACAGCCTGGTGTACCGCATTCTGACCGACCCAGCCGACGCCCCCGACACAACGCAGGAAGTTTTCCTGAAAGTGTTCCGCGGCATCGGGCACTTCCACGGACAATCCAGCCTGAAGACGTGGATCTATCGCATCGCCGTGCATGAAGCGTCGAACCGCCGGCGCTGGTGGATGCGCCACAAGGCGCGGGAAATGTCGATGGAGCAGGAAAGCACGGAATCCGGCGGCCCCGCCTTCGGAGTACGCGTCGATGCGCTGGCGGATCACGGAGATTCGCCGCTCGACAGTGCGATGCACTCGGAGCTGCGGGCGCGCGTGGAGCGTGAACTGCAAAGCGTGCCAGAGCCGTACCGCACCACGCTGGTGCTGCGCGACCTGGAAGAACTCTCGTACGAAGAGATCGCTGAGGTTACGGGCGCATCGCTAGGCACGGTGAAGTCGCGGCTCACGAGAGGGCGCGACGCGCTCAAGCAGCTGCTGATGCAGCACCTGCAGGAGTGGCAATTCGCGCTGGGTGTGGAAAGAAAGGCTGCCGAAGAGGAACGGGATTGTCCCGTGGCCGGTAGCGGTGAAATTGAGGTGGCATCATGAAGTGCGCAAAGGCCAAGTCGCTGTTTTCGTCGAATCTCGATGGCACTCTCTCAGGTCTGCAGATGCGCGCCCTCGAGGAGCATTTCGAGACCTGCGCGGCTTGCTGGCGTGAATATTCGTGGCTGGTGAAGAGTCACGGGCTGCTGACGTCGTTGCCGCGGCCGCAGGTGCCTGCCGACCTGGCGTTGCGGCTGCGGGTTGCGGTTTCGCAGCAACTGGCGCAGCAACGGTATCCGTGGCTGGAAGGTGCACTGCTGCGGCTGGAGAATGCCACGCGCATGCTGGTGTTGCCCGCGACCGCCGGCCTGGCGACAGCGGTAATTATTTTCGGGGTGCTGATGGGAATCTTTGCTCTGCCGGCGCAGTTGCGCGCGTCGAGCGACGATGTTCCTCTGCTGCTTTACAGCGCACCCGAGCTGCAGGCCTCGGCTTACAACATGACGCAGGGGATGATCAACGAGGACTCGCTGATTGTGGAAGCCTACATTGATCCCAACGGGCGGGTGGAAGGCTACAAGGTTCTGTCCACTTCGCGCGATGCCCAGAAGCTGCTGCCCGAGGTCAAGAACGTGCTGATCTTCACGCAGTTCCGTCCTGCCATGGCCATGGGACGGGCCACAGAGGGGAGAGCGGTGCTCTCGTTCTCGCGCAGCCAACTGACGCGGATCAAGGGATAAAGTAGTGGGTTTGACCCCCGGAGTGGGAACCCCGTAAACTGATTCTTCTGCGCGGTTCTCTCCTGCCCGCCGGAGGGTTTTCCTGGGTTTTTGGAAGAAAATTGCGGTTCTGACCTGTCTTGTGGCCGGTGGAGCTTCGCTCTGCGCGGCTGAGAATACGTCCCGCGTCAGCTTCGATACCAGCGAAACCTTGTTCGGGTTGATGGTAGCCATCAACCATTGCGGCTTCGATCAGGATCTCGCCGCCGCTGATCCGCTGCGCGCGAAGATTCGCAGCGATGTAGCGGAGGCGATTGGGGCGTCAGAAGAAGCTGCGGCCGCCGCGACGGAAATGTGCGGGTTCTACCGCGAGCATCAGATCGGCGACGCGGGCAAAGACCTGGCGCAGTATGTATCGCTCGCGCTGTTCCTGAAAGCGGACTTCACGCCGCGGGTGAAAGAAGCAGAGTTGCCTCCGGATGCGTCTTACGTTTTGGGCATTCTGCCGCAGCTCACTAAGGTCTACCAGAAAGCGAACCTGCACAGCATCTGGCTGAAGCACCGGGAACAATATGCGGCGCTGATTGAGAAGTATCACCAGTCGGTGGCCAAGATGTTGTTCGACACGGATATCTCGCTCAAATTGCCTTTGAGCGGATACTCGGGCACGGGGTTCACCGTGTACCTGGAACCGATGGGGGCCTCGGGGCAGACCAATGCGCGCAACTACGGGTCGGACTATTTTGTTGTCATCACCCCTTCGAGTTCGACGCTGAAGATCGAGCAGATTCGGCATACGTATCTGCACTTTGTGCTGGATCCGCTGGCGATGAAGCATGGGACAGGGCTAAAGCGCATCGAGCCGCTGCTCGACACGGTGAAGACCGCGCCGATGGACGAGAGCTTCAAGAGCGATATTTCGCTGCTTGTGACCGAGTGCCTGATTCGCGCCATTGAAGCGCGTGGCCCTGCTGCCTCGAAGCACGACGAGGCGCAGGAGCGTGAAGGGGTGCAGAACAGCGTAAACGAAGGCTTCGTGCTGACGCACTACTTTTACGATGAACTGATCAAGCTGGAGAAAGGTCCCTCGAGTATCCGCAACACCTACACGGATCTTCTGTACGGCATTGATCTGCCCCGCGAAATCAAGCGTTCGGAGCAGACTGTGTTCAGCACTCAAGCATCACCCGAGCTGGTTACGGGGAAGCGCCCGCGCCTGGGACCGCAGCCACTGCTGAAACTGGCGGAACAGAAGCTGGGGATCGGGGAAGTCTCGGAGGCACAGAAACTGGCGCAGCAGGCGCTGGACGAAAAGAAGGAAGACCCGGGGCGGGCGCTGTTTGTGCTGGCGCGCGCCGCCAGCATGAGCCGGGAAATCGACAGCGCGCGCGACTATTTCGAGCGCACGTTGCAGACCACGCACGAGGCGAAGCTTTTGGCTTGGTCTCATATCTATTTGGGGCGTATCTTTGATCTGAAGGAACAGCGGGAGAGCGCCGTGGAGCACTACCGCGCTGCGCTCGACGCCGGCGATGCGAGCCCGGAAGTAAAGGCCGCCGCGGAGCGGGGATTGAAAGAAGCCTACGCTCCCCCCGAATCTTCGGAAGACAAGCAGCAATAGAGAATTGCGCTGTGGCAGTCCATTTTTGGCTCTGAGAGCCACTGTAGAGAGGAAACAGCATGAAGCGAGCACTTGTAATTCTTCTACTCGTCGCGTTCGCCGCCGTGGCGGTGGCGCAGCAGGGTGCGCCCGCGCAGGGCCAGGCGCCGGCGCAAGGGCAAGGGACGACGCCGGCAGGGCCGGCCGTGAAGCGTCCGCCACAGGCCAAGACCCAGCCGGAATTCGACGCCTTCAAGGCGGCCGACGCTTCCCCCGACGCCGCGGGGTTGGAGAAGGCATCGGCGGACTTCGCGACGAAGTTTCCGGAAAGCGAATTGCGCGTGTTGCTCTACAAGAAGGCGATGCGCATGTACCAGAATTCGAACAACGTGGACAAGATGGGGGAAATGGGACAGAAGGTGCTTACCCTCGACGGCGATGACCCGGAGGCGCTGGTCAACGTGGCGCAGTCTTTAGCGGCCCACATTCGTGGCAGCGATATCGACCGAGACCAGAAGATGAGCGAGGCGGTGAAGCTGGCGGAAAAATCGATTGAAACGGTGGAGACGGATCTGGTGGTGCCAGCAGGCACGCCGCAGGCTAACATTGATGCCTACAAGTCCATGCTGAAATCGACGGCGTACTCCACCATCGGGACGGTGTACTTCAATAAGGACACGAAGGACGACTACAAGAAGGCGGAAGACAATCTGCGGAAGTCCATCGATGCGTTCCCTTCGCAGCCGGATCCGGTAACGGTTCTGCGGCTGGCCATTGCGCTGGACAAGCAGGACAAGTACACGGATGCTCTGGAGCAGGCGGACAAAGCAGTGAAGCTGACGCAGGACGGGACGCAAGTCGGGTCGCTGGCGCGCAAGGAACTGGACCGCCTGAAGAAGCTGACGGAGAACAGCATCAAATAAGACGGGCTCTCGATTCCGGGTGGACTGCGTACCCGCACATGGTGATGGCTCGTAATCTGGCGGCGCTGGAGGAAGCCTTAGGGCATACGTTCCAGCGCCGCGATCTTCTTGAGCTCGCCTTGACCCACAGTTCCTACGCCCGCGAGAAAAAGAGTCCGGCGGACGCGCCCCTGGGCGACAACGAACAGCTGGAGTTCCTGGGAGACACAGTGCTGGCGCTCTCGGTGAGTGAAGAACTGTTCCACCGCTTTCCGCACTTCCGCGAAGGGGAGCTGTCAAAGCTGCGGGCGCACTTGGTGAGCGAGAAATACCTGATTCAGGTGGCGGAAAGCCTGCAGCTGGGGGAATTTCTTCACCTGGGACGGGGTGAGGAGAAGAGCGGCGGTCGCAACAAACCCGCCTTGCTGGCTGACGCGCTGGAGGCAGTGATTGCGGCTCTGTACCTGGATGGGGGATTCGAGCGGGCTCGTCAGTTTGTTTTGGAGAAAGTTCTGGGTCCGGAGTTGCACCGTCTCGACGTGCCGGTGGCGGGCTTGCCGGTGACCGACTACAAGTCCGCGCTGCAGGAGCTGTTGCAGGCAAGCGGGCGCCAGCAACCTGAGTATTACGTGGTGAAAGAAAGCGGCCCGGAGCATAAGAAGATATTTTCTGTCGAAGTGCGTTTGCTTTCGGGCAACGCTGAGAGAGTTGAATTCACCGGCCATGGTGAAGGGCCTACCAAGAAACGCGCGGAGCAGGAAGCGGCGCGGCTGGTGCTGGAATATCTGACGAGTCTGAGCAACGGGCAGGCGCCACTGGCGGAGGCGCGTCCATGGTGACCACTCCCCAGGCGGCACCGGCGAACTCGGGCGATACGGTGGAGTCGATTCAGTCGCTGGTCGCGACCGTCGTGGTGGCGGTGTTCGCGATTACTTTCATCATCCAGGCTTTCCAGATTCCGTCGCCGTCGATGGAGACAACTCTGCTGGTCGGCGACTACTTGCTGGTCGACAAACTGCGCTACGGTGACAGCCGTTTCGTCAACTGGATACTGCCGTATCGTCCGGTGAAGCGCGGCGATATCGTGGTGTTTCATTATCCCGTGAATCCAGCGCAGCACTTCGTGAAGCGGGTGATTGGGCTGCCGGGCGATCGACTGCGTCTGCGCGGCAAACGGGTGCTGATTAACGGAGTGGCGCTGGAGGAAAGTTATGTGCGCTATCTCCCCGGACCGTCGGATGCTTATCGCGATGACTTCCCGAAGCTGGGGGTGATTGCACCGTCGGTGGATGCCACGTGGTGGGAGGAATTTCCCAAGCTCGTGCGCAACGGGGAACTAGTTGTGCCGGAAGACCACTATTTTGTGATGGGTGACAACCGCGACAACAGCTCGGATAGCCGCTATTGGGGATTTGTGCCGCGGGAAAACATTATTGGCCGTCCGCTGGTGATCTATTGGTCGTTGCGCAACGCGGAAGGCGATCTTGCCGCGGGCACTACGGTGAATGATAAGATTTTCCACTTCGCTTACGTTGCAACTCACATTTTTCAGATGACGCGCTGGGATCGCACCTTCCGGCGCGTGCGTTAGGCTAACCAAGAATTCAGGACGGGAATCGTGGCCAAGAAACAAAAAGACAAAGAAAAAGAGCAAGCGCCGGAGAAGCAAAGCGAAACCACTGTAGAGTTTCTGGCGTCGCTGGCCTCGGTGCTGGTCACGGGCCTGTTCATCATCACGTTTATTTTTCAGGCGTTTGAGATTCCATCGAGTTCGATGGAAGACACGCTGCTCATCGGCGATCACGTGTTTGTCAACCGGGTGCAGTTCGCCCCGCCGACGCGCTGGCTGGGAAAGCTGCTGCCCTATCGCGACCCGCGCCGCGGCGACATTGTTGTGTTTGTTTCTCCGGAAACGAAGGGTCTGTACGTGGTGAAGCGGATCGTGGGCATTCCGGGCGACCGCATTCATTTGCAGGACGGCGTGGTCTACCGCAATGGCGAGGCGCTGCAGGAACCGTTCGTGGTGCACAAGCGTCCGGAGTATCAGGACGGATATCGCCAGAACTTCCCTTTCGGCGCGGCCGAGTTCACGCGTCCCAACGACTACTGGAGCCTGGCGCAGAACCAATTCATACGAGGCAAGGATCTGGTGGTGCCACCCGATTCGTATTTCGCCATGGGTGACAATCGCGATGCCAGCTACGACAGCCGCTATTGGGGATTTATTCCGCGGGAGAACGTGATTGGACGTCCCATGTTCATTTACTGGTCGTTCGAAACTCCCGAGGGGCAGTATCTGCAGACGGCATTCGAAGACCGGCTGAAGTTTCTGGCACATACGCTATTCCATTTTTTCGATGAAACACGCTGGACCCGTACTCTCAGGGTTGTGCGGTGAGTGGTTCTAAAAACAGAAATCGTATTCTCCTGTTGATTTTTCTGCTGGCAGTGCTGGGCCTGTTGCTGTGGCGGCCTGGCGCGGACTTCTTGCGAGCACGGATTGCGGAAGCGATTGCGCGGGGACTGGGCCGTCCAGTCGAGATCGGCAACGTAAGCCTGCAGATACTGCCGCGGCCCGGCTTCCAGCTCTCTTCCTTCGTGGTGTACGACGATCCGCGCTTCAGCCACGAACCCATGCTGCGCTCGGATGAGGTGACTGCGCTGCTGCACCTGAGCTCGATCTGGCGGCGGCGGATTGAAATCGCGCAGCTCAGCCTGAAAGAGCCGAGCCTCAACCTGGTGCTGGGCAGTAACGGACGCTGGAATATCGAAGGGCTGCTGGAACGGGCGGCGCAGACGTCGGTCGCACCAACCGGCAAAGCCACTTCCGAAGCGCGCCCGCGATTTCCCTACATCGAGGCCGACCAGGGCCGGATCAATTTTCGCGTGGGCCTGGAAAAGAAGGCCTATGCGCTGATCGCAGCCGATTTCGCGCTCTGGCTCGAAGCGGAAAATGAGTGGGGTATGCGCCTGAAGGCCCGCCCGGTGCGGGTTGACATGAGCTCGAGCGATACGGGCATGCTGCGCGTGAACGGCTCCTGGAAGCGCGCTCCCACTCTGGGCGAAATTCCGCTCCAGATCACGGCCAGCCTGGAAGGCGCTCAGCTTGGCCAGTTCACGAAGCTGCTGCTCGGGCAGGACAAAGGGTGGCGGGGAACGCTGGGTCTTTCGGCCACGCTCAACGGCAAGCTGGAAGATGCGGCCATCACCAGCGATGCAACGATCCGGGATTTTCGGCGCTACGACATTTATGCCGGTCCGGCGCTGGTGCTGAGCGCGCACTGTGAGGCGCAGTATCGTGTTGCGAAACTTGCCGATATCGCGTGCAAGGCTCCGCTGGGAGCGGGGAACCTGCAACTTGCCGGTAATCTGCAGAGCCCGTCGGCGTTGTGGCAGCACGACCTGCAGCTAACTGCGACGGACGTTGCAGCACAGACGCTAGTGGATGTGGCGCGCCGCGCCAAAAAGGATCTGCCGGAGGATTTGACGGCCACGGGTGCGGTGAACGCTGATCTCGCGTTCCGGAAAGATGTTCGCGGCACAACGTGGAGCGGCGATGGCACAGTCAGTGAACTGGTGCTTCGCTCGCGGACGATAGACGGGGAGTTGGCGATCGAATCGATTCCCTTCCGCCTTGCCTCGCCTGGGAGCAAGGGTCTGAAGCGCGGGGGCAAATCGCCCGCAACTCCATCGGAGAATTTTCTCGGGGTTGGTCCGTTCGTGGTTGCCGCCGGTAAGGGGGAAGCCAACGCCTCCGCGTGGTTTGCGCGACACGGATACGGCCTCAGCTTCACGGGCGAAATGCCGTTGCTGGAATTCTTACAGCTTTCACGGCTGGCGGGGTTTGGCGCGCCCGATGTGGCGGCCACCGGCAACGCTCGTTTCAATCTGGCAACTGCAGCGGAATGGAGCGGCTTCCCCAGACCGCGGCTGACGGGATCGATGACGTTGACGGACGTGCGCGCCGAGTTTCGCGGTGTGAATGCGCCCGTGCTTCTTGCCTCGGGCGATCTCGTCTTGACTCCGGATTCCACCCGTTTGCAGAACATGAGCGCGACGATCGGGACTACCCACTGGTCGGGTTCTGCGGCAGTGCGGAAGGGTTGCGCGGCTTGTCCCATTAAAGTTGATCTCAAGGCAGACACACTCTCTTTGCAGGAACTGAACCACTTGCTGAATTCAGTTCCGGGCAGCCGTCCCTGGTACCGCATTCTTACGCCTTCGCAGGTGAGCGACTCACAGGTTTCACGCCTGAATGTACAGGGAACGCTCTCGGCCGATCAGTTGTCTCTGCATGGCCTGATCGCGACCCACGTTACGGCCGGGATCGCCCTTGGCCGCGGAGTGTTGCACGTCTCCGATTTGCGGGCGGATGTTCTCGGCGGTAAACACATTGGCAACTGGACTGCCAACTGGAGTCAGCAGCCTCCTTTATTTTCTGGACACGGAACATTAACATCGGTCGCTCTGTTGCAGGTGAGCAAACTGACCCATCAGGATTGGGTGAACGGCATGGCGCGCGGCAGTTACGAGTTGCAGCTTACGGGCACGACTAGCTCGGATATACGAGGGTCCGCCGCCGGCAAGCTGGTTTTTGATGCCCGGGACGGCACGTTCACTCATTTCCGGGTCAGTACGGGCGCGCCGCTTCGCTTCCACCGGTTTCGCGGACAACTCAGCTTGAACGCCGGTATTTTCACCCTGCAGGAAGGCAAACTCGATGCTGCTTCGAGCATCTATCAGGTAAGCGGCACGGTGCCCTTCACGGGGAAGCTTGATTTTCAACTGGCGGAGAATCCTGATTCCGTGCGGATTATTCGCGGCACTCTGGCCAGTCCGGAAATTGAGCGCGCCAAGACGCAACCGACGGAAGCAAAGCTGAAGAAATAGTCGTCGCTTGGCAACGCCGCCCGACGTACAAACACCATGACCCACACTCGAACAGCCTGGCTATGCGGCACGTTCCTGTTGTTGCTCGGCACTTCCCTGCTGGCTGCTCCCGAACCGCCGTCATCTTCGGCGGCCAGCATGCAGCGCAAGCTTGACTACTTGCAGAAGAACGCCAGCCAGCCGAAACCTGATCCTGCACCGATGCAATTCAGCGAACAGGAGGTGAACGCCTACCTGGCAAGCGGCGCTGTGAAAATGCCTCGCGGAGTTCAGAGTCTGCGCACGATGGGCAGCCTGGACGTAATCACCGCGTACGCCAAAGTGAACTTCGACGAGGTTACCGGAGGCAGGTCCTCGAGCCCGCTGTTGAAACTGTTCGCCGGAACGCACGATGTGATGGTGATGGCGCACGCACGCGGGGTTCGCGGCGAAGGCCTGGTAGACGTCGATTCCGTGGCCATCGACGATATTGCGGTGCCGCACTTCGCGCTGCAACTCTTCGTGGAGAAATATCTGCAGCCGAAATATCCGAATCTCGGCATACACTCGCACTTTGCGCTGCCCGAGCGGATTGACTCGGCGACGGTAGGTTCGCACCGGCTGATCGTGGTGCAACGCTAACGACGGTCGTTCTATAAGTAGAACCTCGGCAGCTATGGCAGGAAAGCTGCCCCGCGAAGCACTTTCCCGGGCAGCGCGCCGGTCATCTTCCCTTCTGATATGACGGGCACACCGTTCACGAGGACGTATTGCATTCCCTCGGCTAGCTGGTTGGGATTCTCAAATGTGGATCGATCGCGCACCGTGGCGGGATCGAAGATCACCACATCGGCCCACATGCCCGCCTTGAGGACACCGCGATCGGTGAGGCGCATTCTTTGGGCCGGCAGTGCCGTAAACTTGCGAATCGCGTCTTCGAGCGTCAGCTTCTTCTCTTCGCGAACGTATTTGCGCAGCACGCGCGGAAAAGCGCCGTAGGCACGCGGATGGGGATGCTCCTGTCCCAGCACGCCTTCGGGCGAGGTGCCGCAAGAATCGTTGTCTACTGAAACCCAGGGCTGCTGCAACGCGAGCGCGACATCCGGCTCTGACATGCCAAAGACCGCGTTCTCGGTCAAGCCATCGTCTTCAATGAGCAGATCGAACAGGGCGTCCATCGGGTCTTTGTTCCAGAGCTTGGCAATCTCGGCCAGCGTCTTGCCCTGTAGAGATTGCAGCTTCGGATTGTGCACGACACCGATCAGCACCGACTCCGGGCCCTGAATCTCGTTCCATTCGTTGTCCCAATCCTTAGAAGGAGTGAGCAGGTCTTTGCGAATCCTGGCACGCATCGCCGGATCCTTGAGTCGTTCCACCATCTTGAGCCGGCCGCCATCGTGCGCCCAGGGTGGAATGAAAGCTGACGTGCCGTTGTACCAAGCGGGATAGGCATAGGTATCGGCCGTAACATCGACGCCGCTCATACGAGCCGCTTCAATGCGCGCAATGACCTCCGGCATGCGTCCCCAGTTTGATTTGCCGGCGGTCTTCAGATGCCAGATTTCAACTGGAATATGCGCCTCACGGCCGATCCGAATGGCCTCGTCGACGCCCTCGTCGACCGCGTCGCCTTCACTGCGCATGTGCGATGCGTAAATGCCGCCGAACTTCGCGGCCTCGGACGCGAGGGCAATCAGTTCTTCGGTCTTCGCGTAGGGCGCGGGTGGATACTCGAGCGAGGTGGACACACCCACTGCGCCGTCGCGCATCGCCTGGCGAACCAGTTCCTTCATCTGCTCCAATTGCGCGGGCGTGGGTTGAATATCAGCATCGCCGAGCACGACACGGCGCACCTGCGTGGCTCCCACATAGGTCGCGAGGTTGATGCCGATTCCCTGCTTTTCGAGCCGCGCAAAATACTGGCGCAGGGTGCGCCAATCGACTGTGAGGTTCAGGTGCTCGAGTTCTTCGCGATCGGCTTGCACAAGCGCATCCGTCAGCGGCGCAATGGAACCGCCTTCGCCGGTGATCTCGCTCGTAATGCCCTGAAAGATCTTCGAAGGCACGCGCGGTTCCACCAGGATGGTAACCTCCGACTGCCCCAGCATGTCGATAAATCCCGGGGCGACCACCATGCCGCGCGCGTCGATCATCTTCTTGCAGGCAGAACCGGAAAGATTGCCAATCGCAACAATCCGGCCGTCGCGGATACCGACTTCTCCGCTGTACCAGGGAGACCCCGTGCCATCGATGATGTGGCCGTTGGTGATGATGACGTCGTATGGCTGCTCTCCGGCACACCAACCGGTGAACACCAACAGCAACACTATCGCCAGCCAAAGCGGCCGGCTCCCTCCACGTGCGGTCATGCTCCCTCCTCGCTTACTTGCTTCAATCCTTGGTCACCACCGAGATGCAGAACCGCTCCCATCAGACACCACCATCCGAGAGCGATCCACTCGTAGCGGTCAAAATGTCCCGGCACCAGCGGGACGATCTTCATCAGCACCAGGGCAATGCCCACCAAGGCGCCGGCGGCCGCAATTGCGCGCTGTAACGCGCTGGGCCGCATACAGAAATAGGCAGCGCAGGCGGCTGTCCATCCCAGCGCGGAGGCGACCGAGCCAACTTCAGAAATCGGCACCAGGATCGCCTGTCCTAGAAACATTGTGACCCCCGTTGCCAACCCAATCCACAACACTGCGGTGGACGGGGTCAGGTTCGAAGGATGAATCTTCGACATACTGCGCGATACAAGGCCCCTGCGCCCCAGGGCGAAGAGCAGGCGGCTGGCGGCGACAAAGTTGCCGTTAAAGCACTTCACCAGCGAAAGGAGCGCGGCGATCATGATGACCTTCACCACCCAAGACGCGCCAATGGCACGCTCCAGCGCCACAGCGGTCATGAAGTTTTCGCTGGTCAGCGGCTTCCATGGGGCCGAGTAAGCGACGACACCCACGATCAGAACGTAGAAGATGCCGCCTATCAGAATGGCCATGGCAATCGCCTTGAAAAAGTTATTGCTGCGGAAGTCGGGGCTGGCTTCCTCGGCGCACTTGCCCACGGCTTCAAATCCGGTCATGTAATAGGGGACGATCTGCATAACGAGCAGTATCGAGAGCCAGCCGCTGTGGTTGAAAAGGGGCTGCAGGTTCTCGACTGATCCCCGGCTGAAGCCCGCCCCGGCAAATATCACAAAGAGCGCAATCACCCCGAACGCGGCCCAATTTTGGAACGTAGCGCTCAAGCGGATACCACGATAGTTGAGGATGGTGAGCAGCGCCGTGAGCGTCAAGCCGAGCGCGAGATGCGGCAGGTAGATTGCTTTTCCGCCGACGCGGTAGAGTTCCGCCGAGTCGAGCACCGGGAAGATGTACGCTGCCAGGCGGCCCACCGCTACTGCCTCCCACGGGCAGACGATGAAATAGGAGAGCATCATCATCCAGCCGGTGGCGAAACTGACCGAGCGTGGGAAGACGGCGGCGGTGTAGGCGACTTCACCGGAAGCATCGGGAATCTTCTGCACCAGCCGGCCGTAGACGTATCCGATGGGGAGAAGGAGGGCTGCACCCAACGCGAAACCGAGCATCGCGCCCAGCGGCCCGCCGCGGAGCAGCCAGTCGTCCATGACGACGAGCCAGCCCACGCCGACCATGGTGCCCCAGCCGAGGGTGAAGTAGTCGGTGAGGCGAAGTTTGCGGGCGAGGTGGGTCATGACGAGCGCCTTAGAACACGCACAGCAGCTCAAACATCAGGTTCGCTGCGAGTAGCGACGTGATTTCCGACGAATCGTAAGGCGGAGAGACTTCCACTACGTCGGCGCTGACGATCTTCTGGCCGCGGAGAGCGCGCACCAGTTCAAGAATCTGTGCGCTGGTGAGTCCGCCCACTTGCGGCGTGCCGGTGCCGGGGGCATACGCAGGATCAACCACATCGATATCGAGCGATACGTAGAGCGGCCGGCCACGGAACTTCTTCAGGATGCGCTCCACCGGCTTCAAGCCATCGCGGTGAAACTCTTCGCTCGTGATGACGTGAAAACCGTGCTTGCGGCCAAACGCGAAATCGTCCTCGCTGTAGACCTGCCCGCGCAGGCCTACTTGCAGCACGTGATTCTTGAGCAGCAAGCCTTCTTCGACTGCGCGTCGCACCGGGGTGCCGTGGGAGTGCGGGCTGCCGAAGTATCCGCCCCAGGTGTCGTTGTGAGCGTCGAACTGTACCAGGCCGATCGGGCCGAACTTCTTGTGCATGGCGCGCAGGATGGGCAGGAGGATCGAGTGGTCGCCGCCGACGGACAGTGCGCGTGCACCGGCGTTCAATACTTGCGACAGCTGGTCGGTGATTCTCGCGAACGTGTCTTCGATGGAGAGCGGATTGATCGAGAGATCTCCGTAGTCGGCAACGCGCAGCCGCGAAAAAGGGTTCGTCTTGAGCACGGGATTCCATGGGCGAATCATGGACGACTGTTCGCGCACATGGCGCGGGCCGTAACGCGGGCCGGGCCGCGTGGTGGTGCCGGTGTCAAACGGGATTCCGATGAGCGCCACATCGAGTTCGGCGGCTTCGGTGATATGCGGCAGCCGCATGAAGGTTGCGATGCCCGAAAATCTTGGATACACGAGCGCGTCAACCGGCTGGGGATGTGGGAGCGTGCGTTTCCTGGTTTTCATGAGTGGCGGGCATTATAAATCAGACACAACGCGGTACTTTTTCGAGGGCAGACCCCTGCCGAACCCGCGAAAACACAGCCTTGCGTGGTAGTATCGGTTGAATCCATGGGAATGTCCCTCGACAACATTCATATCGTAGGAATGCTTTTTCAGTTCATCACTTTCCTGTTCGCGATCAGCGTGCACGAGTCGGCACACGCCTGGGTGGCCATGCGGCGCGGTGATCCGACGGCGTACATGCTGGGCCGGGTCACGCTCGATCCGATCAAGCATATCGATCCGATCGGCACGCTACTTCTGCCGCTGGTGGGATTGTTGAAGAGCGGGGGCATTCTGGGCTGGGCCAAGCCGACTCCGGTCAATCCGCGTAATTTCAAGCACCTGGTGCTCGACGATATTCTGGTCTCGGTCGCGGGGCCGGCGAGCAACTTCATCGTGGCGGTCGGCGCCTTGCTGCTGTTGGCGGCGATTTCGCTGGCGCCGGGTGGACACGAGAGCGTGCGCGGGCTGGCAACAGGATCTGGTTTGCCGGGAACGGATTCGCTGATTGAGCCGGTGGTGCTGCTGGTCTATGAACTGCTGTGGATCAATATTGTTCTGGCCATGTTCAATCTGATTCCTGTTCCGCCTCTGGACGGCAGTCATGTGATCCGCCATTTCTTGCCGGAGTCGATACGGTCGGTATTCGACCGCATCGGCATTATCGGACTTCTGGTTCTGGTGGTGATGGCTCCGTCGCTTGTTTCAGCCTGGATTCGTCCGGGGATCGCCTTCTTTCACTTTTTTCTTACGAGACTCTAGATGCCACGTTCGAACTCGAAAAAGCGCGTGCTCAGCGGCATGCGTCCTACCGGCAAGCTGCACCTGGGCAACTACGTCGGCGCGCTCGACAACTGGGTGCGCATGCAGAACACCTACGACTGTTTCTTTTTCATTGCGGACTGGCACGCGTTGACGACGGACTACGCTGAAACGTCGCGCATCAAGCAGAACTCGCTCGAAGTGATGGTCGACTGGCTGGCGGCGGGGCTTGATCCGGAGCGCTGCACTATGTTCATCCAGTCGCACGTGCCGCAGCACGCGGAACTGCACCTGCTGTTTTCCATGGTGACGCCGCTGGGCTGGCTGGAGCGGGTTCCGACCTACAAGGAGCAGCGCGAAAACATCCAGGAGAAAGACCTCGGCACGTATGGTTTCCTGGGCTATCCCGTGCTGCAGGCGGCTGACATTCTGATGTACAAGGGTGACTTCGTGCCGGTCGGGGAAGATCAGGTTCCACATGTGGAACTGACGCGTGAGATTGCGCGGCGCTTCAATATGTTCTACAGCAAGCGCATGCAGGTTTTCCCGGAACCGCAGCCATTGCTGACGCCTTCACCCAAGCTGCCCGGCACCGACGGGCGCAAAATGTCGAAAAGTTACGGCAACACCGTCCTGCTCACCGATCCCGAGCCCGTGGTGCGGCAGAAACTGAAAACCATGGTCACGGACCCGAAGCGGGTGCGGCGCACCGATCCCGGCGACCCCGACTTGTGCCCCGTCGGCGACCTGCACAAACTATTCAGTGACCAGGAAACGCTCGCCAAAGTGAACGAGGGTTGCCGCTCGGCGGGCATCGGTTGCATTGAGTGCAAAGGCTGGGCGGCGGATGCGCTGGTGCAAATCCTCAACCCGATGCAGCAGAGGCGCAAGAAATACGAGGACAATCCACGGCTCGCCTGGGATATTCTGGAAGAGGGCTCGAAGCGAGCCAGCAAGGTAGCGGACACCACGATGCAGGATGTGCGTGAAGCCATGCACATCACGGCTGGCTACGAGGCACCGCGGCCGGAGAACGCGGGCTAGGACTCAAGAGGACTTGCATTTGAATGACTGAGCCGTTACAGAAGACGCCGGACGAACAACCCGCGCAATCCGCGGTGACGGCGGTCGCGGAAAAGCCTGAGCCGAGAAAAGACAACGACTTCCCTTTCGCGGTCAGCGTAGGGCAGGTGTACGACGGCCCGCTCGATCTGCTGCTTGACTTGATTCGCAAGCAGGACATCGACATCTACGACATACCGATAGCGAAGATCACGGCGCAATATCTGTCGTATGTGGAGAAGATTCGCGAGCTTGATGTGAACGTGGCCGCGGAGTTCATTTACATGGCGGCGGTACTGATTCAGATCAAGTCGCGGATGCTGCTGCCGCGGGACCCGCTCGCGCCACCGGAGCAGGAAGACCCGCGCAACGAGCTGGTCAACCGGCTGCTGGAGCACGAAAAGTTCAAGTCTGCGGCACAAATGCTTTTGCAGAAACAGCAACTGGAAGACGCCGTCATCAGCAACCCGTCGCTGAAAGAGTTCTTCGACGATGAGGGGACTGAGGCGGAACTCGTGGCTGATGTGATTGATCTGGTGCGCACGTTCCGGGAGATTCTGGAGCGCGCCAAGTCACGTCCCATCCTCGAGGTGGATGAGGAGCAGGTTACGGTGGGACAGATGATCGACTTTCTGCGGCACCGACTTGCGCTCGAAGATCGTCCGCTGCGGCTGAAGCAGTTGCTGCGCAACGTGCAATCGAGAAATGCGCTGATCTGCACGTTCCTTGCCCTGCTGGAGATGGTCCGCCTGCAAGCCATTCTGCTGCGCCAGGAGCACGTCTTCGGTGAAATCCTGCTGAAGAAGCATACTGGGTTCGACGCGATCATGGCAGAGCAGGCCGCGATCCGGGACGACTGGCGGTAAGCGGAGCCGAGGTGCGTTGAAGTGCTTTGTAGTTTTGCAGGGGCGCGGCGTTGGTCGCGCCGTACAGGCGCAGAAATACGGGACATTACCCCTGAGGTTCGCTCGGGACATCATGAGTCTTAAAGCCAAAATCGAAGCTATCATCTACGCGGCAGAATCGCCCGTCCACACCGGCCAGATTGTCTCGCTGGTCAAGGAATCGCTCGCCGCTGAAGAGAGCCTTACCGACGATGCCGCCGTCAAAATGCGGGTGAAAGCCTGCATTGAAGAATTGAAAACGGACTACGCCTCCGGCGATCACGGCATGGAAATTCGCGGAGTCGCGGGGGGCTATCGCATGGCGACGAAGCCTGAGCATCACGACCTGATTCGCGCCTTCGCCAAGAGCCTGAAGCCGCCCATCCGGCTCTCGCTGCCCGCGCTCGAGACGCTTGCCGTCATCGCCTACAAGCAACCCGTGACGGTGCCCGAGATCAGTGAAATTCGCGGCGTCGATTCCGGGGGCGTCATCGCTACTCTGCTCGACCGCAAGCTGATCAACACGGCTGGCCGTAAGCAGGTCATTGGGCGTCCTATTTTGTACAAGACGACGAAAGAATTTCTCATGCGCTTCGGCTTGAACGATGTGGGCGAACTGCCGAGCATGGAAGAGTTCGAAAAACTGGTGCAGCAATCTTTTCAGGATGAGCTGCTGCCGGCAGAAACTGCGGCCGGTGAAACGGCTGCCGCGACAGTCGCGCCGGCTGCTGCGTCGAGCGAACCGGAAGCCGCCCGGTCGCCACAACCCGATGCCGTGAACTCGTAATGCCTCAGGAGCGTTTGCAGAAGATCTTGTCGGCGGCCGGCGTCGCCTCGCGGCGCAAAGCCGAAACCCTGATTACAGCCGGTGCGGTGCAGGTCAACGGCCAGACGGTTACCACCCTCGGCAGCAAAGCCGACCCGGAGCACGATCACATTCGGGTGCAGGGCAAACTGCTGCGCCCGGTGGAGCACCACGTTTATTTCGTCCTCAACAAGCCCAAGGGATACGTTACGACGTTGAGCGATCCCGAAGGACGGCCCACGATTGTGGATCTGCTGCGCGGAATCAAGACACGCGTGTATCCCGTGGGACGTCTCGACTACGCAAGCGAAGGCTTGCTGCTGCTCACGAATGACGGCGACCTGGCCAACGCGCTCACGCGCGCCGCGTCGCACGTGAGCAAGACGTACGTGGTCAAGGTCGCGGGCCAGCCGACGGAAGAGGCCATTGAGCGCCTGCGTTCGGGAATCGCGCTGCCGGATCGCAAAGGCAAGCACACCAAGAGCGCGCCGGCCAGCATCCGGCTGGTCAAGGAAGGGGATAACCCCTGGTACGAGGTGACGCTGATCGAAGGCCGGAACCGGCAGGTGCGGCGCATGTTCGAGGATGCGGGGCACCATGTGGAGAAATTGCGGCGGGTCCGCTACGGCCCGCTCGCACTGGATGTTCCGCCGGCGGAACACAGGGCGCTGTCGCAGAAAGAAGTGGCGGCGTTGAAGGTGAGCGCTAAAAACTAGGAACGACTGCCGCGCGTGTGTTAGCCTACCCGTTCTAGAACGTTCCAGAGGCCACCTTTCCATGAAGCAACGCAATGACGAATGGCGCACGCTCACTTGGAGTGGGGAGAGCGACGGCATGTCGATCGGCTCGGTGACACTGCGCGTAAACATAGCGGGAAACGGGCTGCCGCAGTAAGGCTCGATTCCGTTCGCGTTATCATCGGGTCCATCTATGCCACCCGCGATCGAACCTCTTTGTGCCGACGACTGGCCCGCGGTCCACGCCGTCTATCTCGAAGGCATCGTGAGGGGCAATGCAACGTTCGAGACGGAGGCTCCGTCGTGGGAGGAGTGGGACCGGAACCATCATCCGTTCGCGCGGCTGGCGGCGCGTGAGGGAAGCGAAGTCCTCGGCTGGGCCGCGCTCAGTCCTGTTTCCCGTCGTCAGGCTTATGCCGGTGTAGCTGAAGTCAGCGTCTATGTGGCCGCCGCAAGTCAGGGCCGCGGCATTGGCCGATTGCTGCTCGAAGCTTTGATCCGTGAGTCAGAGAGCCACGGCATCTGGACTCTGCAAGCCGGCATCTTCCCCGAGAACGTCGCCAGCATTCGACTGCACGAACACTGCGGCTTCCGCGAAGTCGGCCGCCGCGAGCGCATCGGGCAATTGCGCGGCCTCTGGCGAGACACCGTGTTGCTGGAGCGGCGCAGCCGCAAGGCCGGTAAATAAGCACCTTTGCTTCTTAGGCGGTTCCACCGTCATCGAATCAACTGATGACCCTGCGCACCTTCACCATCCGTCTGGTCAATTCGGCCCCGCTGACCGGCGTCACCCGCCACCTGGAATTCGAAGTTCCCGGCACCGAGCGCTTCGGCTTCGTCGCCGGACAGTGGCTCTCCCTGCGCGCGCAGCACAACGGCAACGAGATTACCCGTGCCTACTCTCTGGCCTCACCGCCCGTCGGCAACAACCGCTTTGCCTTCTGCCTGAACCGCGTGCAGGACGGTTTCATGTCGAACTACCTCTGCGCTCTGGAGCCCGGTGCCGAGGTCACGGCCAGCGGCCCCTTCGGCGACTTCATCCTGCGACCGCCGTTGCGCGACACCATACTCATCGCCACCGGCACCGGGATCGCACCGTTCCGCTCCATGTTGCACGCGCTCTTCGCTGAACCAGCGCGTCACGCCGAACATCAGTTCTGGCTCATCTTCGGCAGCCGCTACGAATCCGACATCTACTACCACGCCGAATTCCAGCGCCTCGCCGCCCAACACCCGAACTTCACCTACCTCCCCACGCTGAGCCGCGGTGCCGCCGAATGGCAAGGCCTGCGCGGCTACGTCCAGGAGCAGGTGCGGCCTCTCGCCGAAGGCCACGGCGATCGCCACGCCTACATCTGTGGTCTCGACAAAATGGTCACTGCGAATCGCGAGTTGCTGAAGAACCTGGGATGGGATCGCAAGGCGATCCGGTACGAGAAGTACGACTGAGGGCAAGTCTTCAGCTATTGGTCGTCAGTCGTCAGCTAGAGACCCCGTCGAGCTACGGGGCTAATTGCTAGAACGCCGAAGCTTCAAGAGTGACGACTTCCCACTGCATCCCCTTGCTGTCCAAGCACATCTAATACCTTGACAGTAACTCACTCAAGTCTTATTATGATAGCGATCCCATAGACTAACTCGCTGTATCATAAGCACTTATATTATCAACGGAGGCTGCAATGGCCAAGATTATCGGAATTGACCTCGGCACCACCAACTCGGTTGTCGCCGTAATGGAAGGTGGCGAGCCCAAGGTCATCGCCAATGAAGAAGGTGGCCGCACCACGCCCAGCGTTGTCGGCTTCACCAAAAACGGTGAGCGGCTGGTCGGCCAGGTCGCCAAGCGCCAGGCCATTACCAACCCCGAGAACACCGTGTACTCCATCAAGCGGTTCATGGGTCGCCGCTACGACGAAGTCTCAGAAGAAATGAAGATGGTGCCCTTCAAAGTGGAGCGCCAGGGCGACCACGTCGCTATCCTCGCGCAGGGCAAGCCGTACACGCCGCCCGAGGTTTCCGCGCTCATCCTGCAGAAGTTGAAGAAGGCCGCCGAAGACTACCTCGGCGAGAAGATCACCGAAGCCGTCATCACCGTGCCCGCCTACTTCAACGACGCGCAGCGCCAGGCCACAAAAGACGCTGGCCGCATCGCCGGTCTCGAAGTC
>Ga0075014_100000031_pt1 | contig 57675 bp, 93 predicted proteins | sample AleBraG_ABR_2014_FD_71472 | JGI IMG/M metagenome (GOLD analysis project Ga0075014, IMG submission 71472) | Freshwater sediment microbial communities in response to fracking from Pennsylvania, USA - Alex Branch Run_MetaG_ABR_2014 | ecosystem: Environmental > Aquatic > Freshwater > Creek >... | reverse complement strand
CTCGTACCCGGCGAAGCTGGCGCCGTACCACTTCACGTTCTTCGGAATGTCATTGCAGTGTGCGTAATCAGCTTCCTCGTCGACCAGGATGGACAATGGGGCGGCTGGATCATTCTGTAGTGTAAACCCAATGTCCTCGAACACCTTGATATCTTGCGGACGGCAGTACGCCGTCATGTAACAACGATCACTCATAGATTAATTAAATTGGACCGTAACCGAGACACGCAAAGTGCGGCTCGGCAATGTGATTGCGAATTCTTAACAGCTGCAACTTCGAACACCGACGCTCATCCAGGCTCATATCTGCAGTACCCTGACATTCCATAATGCTGCGACGCCACCAGTCTAAGGCGTAGAAGTAGGTGCACCGAATGATTGCGTGCCGCCGGAACTGGCCTTTGTGATTTAGCCAGAAGATTTCAGTTAACATAGTCAGCCGGGCATAGCCACGACAATTCCTGCAACCGGCGCTTCGGCGACGGTTGTTTCAACGCTTCCAGTATCTGCTTAGCAAACTGTAGCAACACGTGTCTCGGCGTACTGATAGGACACCGCGTACAGTAGCTGCCATTCTCCACTTCCTCCCAGCCGTCATTCGTTCCGCGCAAGCAGGAGAAACGGAGCAACGGTTCATCATCACTGACAGCCGGGTCGAACTCGCCGCTCCAGCCTTCTCCAATGTGTTCCCACACCACCTTGAAATTGTCGTTCATCACGACGAAGTCTTCGAATTCGGTTTCTTTTACCATAAATGAAAAAAGCCCGCCGGTGAGGGCGGGCTTAAATTGTTGGTTGTTTACTTCGAGTTATCCGGCATGTCTTCTTCGCCAGCGAGCACCGCGCGATATTGCCGTTCTGTCAAACCGAGAAGCTTGCAGACAACGTCCTGGGCCGCTGGATTTGGAATGGAATGAGGTAATTGTACGAAACCCCATGCCCCAGCACCCGTAAGCGCTGGGTCGAACAAACCGCCCTTAACCGGGCTCAGATCGTTCATGTCCACCAGATCACCCGTACGCACCCGAATCGGCTTATGCTTCTCAAGGTCCTTTTCCGTAAGGAACTGCAACCGCTCCTTGCCGTTGCCCAGCCGGCGAGCGTGATACCCAGCACCCTGCAGCAACGCTTTGAACTTCTCCCAGATGAAAGGCGTTCCGGGTTCCTTGGGTTCATGCCCCTGGCGCAGCTCTCGCCAATAATTGTCACAATTTCCAGACCACATAGGTTTGCCGTTGCGTCGTACGTATAGCAATCCGGTAGACATGGTCGCGCAGTAGACCGTACCGTCATAGTGTTCGATATATGCATGCCTCATATTCGGTGAAGGATGCCACCCATCCACCGTGGCGTTACGCCGATTATCTGCAAAACCGATGTACCATATAGGTAGGCAGTTAAGCGGTCTACCGTCTCTCAATGCAGAGGTTGTGACCCGCGATCTGTCGATCAGCGAAATGATGCCGCCATTACCTGATAAAACAGCCAACCGTTGCATATCGTCCAATAACCCGCGCGATACGCTACTGGCCCTTCGGCTAGTCGTGTTGTTATGCACATGCGTGTGACCATCACCTAAAATATAAGCATCAATTAACTTCAAACGCGCAGCAAGAGGGGCTTCAAAAATAATGGGTAGAATACGCTTATTTGCAGCGCCAGTCCCATATTGACGCAGATGTGCTGCCAGTGGTTTATTGCGAATACGAATACCCCTGGAGTAACCACCACATCGCAAATGATTATATTTTAGACCAATTCGTTCAACCAACGATATAATAGTTTCAAGTTTTTTCGGATTAGCAGATTCTGATTGTGATATTTGAGTATAACCACGTTTTCCTGCATCCGTATCTATCATAGAACAACCCTCGCTTAGCCACCAGCCAAGCAACTCGCAATAATCGTGAATTGGTATTGAAAACCCCTTTGAACGCCAACCAGGTTGACTGACAATCGGCACACGATAATCATCAGACAATGTGCCGGGATACACTGAGCCGAATTGCGGGATATAGAAAGTTCTACCATGTAGTTCTTTTGCTGTTTTGAACCGCATCTTCGGACCCTTGGTAGCTTTGATGTGCTGCATCCAAAGTTTATGGTCAGGCGTGACTAGCCAATCTAAGAAGCGACCCTCAAAACCATACATGTCACCTGTGTACTGGTACCTATGCAGGAGTTGTGGCACTTCGAAAAAACCACGACCTGAACCATCCTGCGTGTATAGTTCATCTGACCCCGTAACATCCTTCCAAAACAACCAGCCGCGTCGCGTCAGTACTTCCGTCTGCACGTCGAAACACTTAGTACCCCTTAGCGTCGCACCCTCTCTGAGCAGGTTGTACGCGCCGGAGGACATCAGGGCATTGCTGTCCAACCCAGACATGCGCTTCGATTGAGCCATGTCACCACCACCATGGCTTGGTTGCTGATCCGCGTTGTAACTCCCAGTACCGCGCGAGCTCACTTTGCTCTCCGAGGAGTGATGGAGCTTGAGCCAATGCATATCACCAACCGTGATTGGGTTTTCCAGCTTCCGATTCAGCAACGGATCGAACACTTCCTCTTTGTCCGAGACGCCCGCCTTGTCCAACTCGCCCTTCACAAAGTCATACCAAGCCTGACCCTTCGGCAGCACCGAGGGTAGCTTATAGGTCTTGCCTGTCTTCCGAGCCACCTTGCCGAGCATAATCTCATAGGCCAGCGACGGATTCATACGGGACACCAAACTCTGAGGATTGAGTAAAATCTCCAACGGCTTACCATCCACGGTACGCGGCATGTGCTCGTCCGGGACGATGGTCGACACAGTGGCCTTGGCCCCGGATCGACCTACGATCTTGTCGCCCACTTCCGCGGGGGCATCGCTGCTGACGTTCACCTTGACCCCAGAGCGCGTCCGATGCACGTCCAGCACCGTACCAGGTGTTTCGTGATCCCAGAGCACAGAGGCATCATTCCGTGCGTTCTTCATGTGCTTGGAGAGCTGACCCAATTGCGCCGTCGTCGAGCTAACCACCCGGGGCCGAGTCGCCAAGATTAACGGATCGCCCTGCTTCAATACCTGTCCCACCTTCACCACCCCGTCGTCGTCCAGCTTGTCCAGCTGCTCATTCACGAATTTGTGGGTGAACAGCCCAGTGTAATGCGCCTTGCCGCCCTTGACCCCCCGTTTGTATGAGAGGTCGTGACCGTAGAGATTGTTGGCGGTGAAGCGTTTGGCCATGCTGGTGGAGATGACGATGGCGTCGTCCATGGAGTGGCCTTTGTACGGGACGATACCGACTCGGGCGTTGGTGCCCATGGCCAGGGTGCCGTTCTTGTCGGTGTAGTTGGAATGGGCCAGGAGCTGTCCGGGCGTCACGGGGTCGCCGGCTTTGACGAGCGGGATGTGTGTTAAGGTCGTTTTACGATTGAATGGAAAATTTTCGTACGTGTCATGCTTGACCATTTCGCCGTCCTTGGTCTTGACCACGATCTCGTCGGGCGTCACGGAATGAACTCTACCCTCGTGGGTCGCCCTGACGTTCCCGGCCTCGTTGCCAAGGATTTCATCGAACGACCGGCCTTCCGGGTCGGTATCGCTCAACAATTGCACCAGCGGGGCTTCAGGGGTCTTCAGGGGCAGTGCCTGATTGGCGAACCGGGCACCGTAGAACACACGGCCAGAGGAGACAGCGGACTGGAGTGGAACCAGGTTGGCGTGGGTGCCGAGGTGCTGGTTGGGGGAGAGGTGTTCGTACTCGACTTCCGAGTCGGGCACTTCCTGCAGCTGATTGTCTTTGATTGCGGGCCGTAATGGAGCGGGCATGGTGGAAGCCTACCACCATGCCCGCGGGGAATCAAGCTGTCGGCGTGATGGTGTAACCGAGGTGCTCCAGTGCCACGACGGCCAGTGTCATGTTGTGGCTGACTTCGCGGAACTTCTGCCCCGCGACGGACATGAACGCGGCGGAGCGATAGCCGGCTGCCGTGACTTTGGCATCCGTGCCATTGAACCGCATGTCTCCGATCAGATCCGCGACGATCGCTTGCTCTGCCGCGTCTTCCATCAATTTCCAATAAACATCGTAACCGAGTCGGTCATAGAGCTTCATGCTCGTTTTAATGTTTTGTTCAGGTCGGGCACGGCCTTCAGCCAAGCAAGGTCCTTGCGCAAGGTGATGTCCGAGCCGGTCTCCGTGACGCTCCAGTTGTGCAGCGACGCCAACTCATAGAGTATTTCCCGCCATACATAGTCCAACTCGCCACAAGGAATCAAGTGCTTGAAAGCCATCTCCTGCTTAGTGTCCAGACCGCCCTGATCGTGCCGATTGTCCGATACGATCAGATCAATACCAGGAGTGCGATCTACGATTATTTTGAGGTCAAACATTTAGATACGATTCGTGTGCAATTTCGTCCAACGAGTGCCAGTGCGTTGGTGGCTTAACTTCCCAGGATGTACCGATGCCGCCACAGTGCCCATTAATGGACCACATGCGACCTGGCTGCAGATCCTCACGTGGAACCCAATAGCCGAGCTTGATTTTCTCGTGCATGGTAAGAACTAGCACCAAGTGTCTCGGAGGCGGCAACTCGTCTTTAACGGCTTTCCAATTATTCATAACTGTGGCTTGATCGACTTTCATGCTGTTGGCATCCGCCGAGTCAGTACGCGGGATAAGGAACGCAGCACCGGGACGTTATTGCCTCGGTCTGCGGCCAGGATGTCAGCATAGTAGTCGGCCTCGGCATTCGTAATGAGCTTGGCACTGGCCAACTCATTGATAAACGAACACACGTGGCTACGGCTGACCCCCTCGTCTAACATCACATTGGCTTTGGTAATTGCTTCTTGTAGGTTCATGCTGGTTGGAATTCCGGTGTTTCGACTTCCGTCTCGACCTCAATGGGTTTCGAGTCCTTCTGTTTATCTTCCTGACGCTGGCGGCTTTCGTCGCGCAACTCCTCCAAGAGGCGAAACCGATCCGCTCGGAAGCCGCGTTCGAGCGCCGCTTTCGATTCGGCCTTGGGATTCACAACACCGATGAGCAGCACCGAGATGTCGCCCTTCATATCGAAGCCGGCACCGAGACGGATATCTCTCACCACGTACGTGGTGTCCTTCACGGGAAGCTGCTCGTAAAATTTCAAGATTCCTTCGGGAAAGTCTGCGTTACAACAAACCACCTTGTCACCGACGCTATAGTTAAGCATAGTTTTATTTCTTCAAATGGTTATCACTTTCGGCACCTAATTTCTTCTCGATCCACATTGAAACCTTCACACCGAACACACTGCCCAGCACGGTACCGGCCGTGTAGGGCACGAACAACTGCCAACTCATATTCTGATTCACCAAGAAACGGAACGTCAGGAACCAGATTGCGTTGGAGAAGATGGCCGCAACGATGTGGTAGCCGATGTGGCTGCGGTTCCGTGAGCGAGAGACGATGGAGAATGCGACGTTTTGGGCAAAGGCCAGACAGGCGAGTCCGAGGTATTGTAAGAGCATGGTTGAACTTCGTTGATGGGGAGCGTGGATATGTACACCCACAGATTGCGTTTAGGATCTAACCAGACGAGGTCAGCCCAGGGCGCATGGACGTGATGGATGGCGAGCTGTACGTCGGCTGGGACGAGACGACGGGTGAATGGCCAACTGAGGCCTAGAGCCTCAATCTTCGCGTTCATCGACGCTGGTATATTCAATTTCGAACTTCAGTCCGAACTGATCGAGGTGACCATAGCCTTCGAGAAAATCATCCCGACGCCGGATGAAGCCGCCGGCGATGCACTCGGCTAGGTATTCCAAATGTCCTGCGACGCCATTGACCGAGTGGAAGTGCTCGCTGAAGTTGTGCAGGAACTCCGGGGTGAATTTGGACTCGTCGACCGTGACGACTACCGAACGTGTCACATCAAAGGTTTTTGTAATCATTTTGTTCCGCGTAATGCCTGTATTTGACGGGCATATTCCAGGTCCGAGCCGAACAGCAATCCAAGGTTGTGTTCGTACCATTTGGCCCCACAGTTAGCACACTGACCTTTAGTTTCACCAACGTCATCGCAGATGTGCGGGTCTTCTTCGTAATTACCACAGTTCGTTAAGATAATGGGTTCAGCCATAAATGAAAAAACCCGCCACAAGGGTGGGTATGTTGAAATGAAACTGAGATTTACTTTTTCTGCAACTCCTCAAGTAGGGCTGCAACTTTCACTGCATTTGTCTGTATAGCGTTGACCGGCGCGACCGTCGGATGTGACCACCTAGCAGACACCGAAGGCATTGTGCTCCGCGTCGTGAAGATACCCATGCTGCCGCGAAGCTCACCTACTTGTTCCTTCAGATCGTTCATCGCATTATTCAGGGCCTGGATCTGTTCCGATTGGGCCTGGAGCAGCGCGGTACGGGTCTCACTGTTCTTGGTCTGCACGGCTTGCGCCTCACGTTCGTTGTAGGCGTTGATGCCGAGGACGAGAACCGAGCCGACGGTGCCGGCCCAAGCCGCCCACCGTCCGTGTTTCTTGGCTAATTCAGGAACGACCTCGGTGACAAGTTCAGTGATCATACAGCAATCGTGGTTACACCGACAAAACCGACCAATTTGTCTGCCGTCGAACCCACAGCTGGGAATGCCCGGCTTGCCAGTCTTACAATACCGCCCTGACCGAATGTGAGGACGCGGTACACGGCATAGAACTCACGGTTGTCCTCAATGGCGTGCTGCCATTCGGCCACGACCTTGTCGCGATCGTCAGGATGCACGCTGGCAATCCAACCGTCACCTAAAGCCTGACTCGGCACCATATTTGTGAAGTTACACCAAGGCCGAGACACGAAAGTGTACTTGCCTTTGGCATCAGCCTCAAACGTGGCGAGATCCAGATGCGCACAGATGGTACGGTGCCGGAGCGTGTTGATGATCTGATTCTGGCTGATACGGTCGACGACGTCTCGTAAGCTGTTGCCACCATTTGGTTTGAACTGGTCTGCCATGTTGACCAACACCGGCAGCACTTCGCTCATGTGTTGGCTGGACTGCACCATGCTGATTAGCCGTTTGACGCCAGGCCGCACGAAGTATGACCAAGCCCCATAGCAGAGCAACCCCCACCCGCACAGCTTGGCTGCGATAGGACTTTGCGTACAGTAAAACAGCCAATCTTGCAGATCCATAATGTTGTGTCAGAGTTTCAAACATGCCACGCCCAGGCACATAGGGGCGACACCCAAACCCTACCCGAAACCCCTAGCCGACGCAACTCCCTAATGCCGAAGCGTTCGGCTGACCCGCCGCATGATCTGACCCAACAGAACAAACTCCTCGTGCCACGGCTTGTCCGTGCCGCAACTCCGGTGATCGTTGTAACGGTCACCAAGCCATCGGTCTACGTCTGTCAGGCAGCGCTCAAGCTGCTTGACCCGTCGACGGAGCTGCACGGGGGTTAGGGTTTTGACATCCACCATTTGATTCTGGTTTTGAGGGCTTCGTGGTGGTTGCTGGCCTCGATGAACGGACACTTGCCGTACTCGGCCGCAACCGTGCTGAACTGGCTCCAATCCGTGCCGATCACGAACTTGCTGAACGATCCAAGCGTGAGCAATTCCGACGCGTCGCTCATCATGCCGGTCGGCGTGTTCCGACCCGGTCCGGGCGTCACGGTGAATATCCGATCCGTACCGTACTTGGCCAACACCTGAGTTGTAATATCCGGGTTGTAGGATGCCAGATAAAACATGGTGTCTGGCCGGATGGACAGGGTCAGATCCATCATCTTGTAGAAGTCCTCCAGTGTGGAGCGGGAATAGGCATCCACGGTCTTTGGATCCCACTCGGTGAACGAACCTGGCTTGCGGTCGCCGTAGCGGATATGGACGCCCACCACGGGCCTAGCCGCGGCACGTTCGGACAGGTTCTTCCATCGGGCCTCAATCAACGAATTGAGGGGCGCCGATGGTTTGAACAGTCCCCGCATGCGTAAAGCAACCCGTGCCCGTTCCGTCTGTTCGCTGTCTTGCGGGAACACGGCCGGCGTGTACCAGCTTTTGATACAAACGATCTCCTCATCGTCATGCGGCAACACCATGCGCCAATCGTTCGTGGCCGTCTCGTCCACACCGCAGTTGTAGAACTTGACGCGGTTGCGCGTGGCCAGCATGGCTCGCATCGTATCCGAGACGTTGTAGTCACTAAACAGCACAATGCTGTGGGGCCAGTCGAACAAACTGGTCGCCGTGGCGCCCACGAACCGATTCAAAGGCCAGTACACGTGCAACTTACGCCCAGTCTGATCAGAGATGATGACGGCCCCTGCAATCGCGTTCATCCGATTCGCTAGTCCAGCGTCGCAGAGTGACACCAGGATGCGTTCCGAGTTTTTATCCATTATGTGTATTTGAGGAGCGTGTTGACCATTGGGACAATCACGCGGTTGAGGCAAGCCTGCTGATGCAGTTGCCGAAATGCCTGACAGTCGTTGTAGTTCATCTTCGGCTTCAGGCCGAGTTCCTGGAGCAGTTCCGTTTCCTCACCTGCTAGTAGACCCTGCTCCAACATGGTAGGCATGCCGATGAGGGCGTTGATCAGATGCATCCAGATTGACCTGGTCTGCACCGAGACGGCCTTCAGCCCGGACAACCACTTGCGATATTCGAAGATGCTTGGAAATGTGGTGAACTGGTCAGCTTTGGCATTGGTGACCCATTCGAACCGGTCCATTGTATTCTCGTGACTCGGCATGCAGGCCAACAGCCAGAGCGGACTTGCTGACGTCGGCAAAGTTTCGAAGCGTACGTAAGCGTCTGAGCCATAAACTTCCCGCGCCGTGGCCTTCTCATATTCGAACAGTAGCACCGTGTTGGCCAAATGGTCATTTGTTGCCATCGGGAAGAACTCGTAGAACATCTCCCGAGTTGCAATGCTGATGAAGTTCTTCTGCTTGTTCTCCACCAACTTGAGACCGTTCAAGATGTAACCCTGAGCGCAGGCCGAATCCAACTGCGACTGAGTCAAAGCCTGATCCTGCTGCTTCAAAATACACCACTTGATCCAGCGCAACGCCCGAGACCGTACCATCTGAGCCTTCAGGAAGTTGTGCGACCTCCCCTCTTGGTGGTGCCAGAACTTCCGATATTTAATCATCCGAGTCGTTGCCAACGGATCGTGCAAGTGCGCCACATCCTCCTCCACACCCCAGCCCGGCCCATCGAACGGCGGGAACACGGGTAGCCGGAACTTCCGGATCATGTCCGTGCGGTACATGGCGTAATGGAACATCAGCAAGCGCTGCTCTTCCATGTCCGCGTCGGTAATGCCGCACTCTGAGGGTGTCGACGTTTCCTGATTGGGAGTGTCCGACCGGACGTCGTAGTGAATACCCAGCAGCCCGGGACACCGTTCCATGTATGCAAGCATAGCGTCTACCGAGCCGGGAATGAGAGTGATGTCGGCGTCGAGGAACAGGAGGAATTCGCCCTTGGCGTTATCCATGATCCAATTGCGTGACACGGACTGTCCGGTGTTGGTCTGTGACCATTTGACAACGACGCGGGGAGCCAGGACGGACAGTTCGGCGAGCGGGTCGGGGAAGCCGTGTTGAGTTGCCTGGTCGTAAACCAGAACTTCGAAGTCCAAGTCTCGGGACTTGAAGATGCTATTGATGTTGTCGACTACCGTCCGTCTGTTGTGCCAAGAAGTGATTCCGACCGTCAATTTGATTTTTTGCATTAATAACCAGTTACTGTAGTTGTGGACAAGCCGGTGCGGCTTGTACTGCCAGTCTGTGTAATCGAAAGATGAATTTGATTATAGTAAGCCGTATTGGTGACAGTGAACGTCATGTCGGTATTGCCACCGCTGGCTGTTTGGGGTGGGGCCAGTTGAACAAACGTAGTATCATCATTTGATCCAGAAATTGTCACAGTACCAGTGCCTACGCTGGTTAATACCAGCGTCGTATTGACCGAGATAAAAGAGTGTGGCTGTGGAAATATGTATTGGACCCAACCAGTATAAGGGATATATGTCGGTGCAAAAGTCCATTGCTGCGCCGAGGTGTCAAAGGCATAAAAGGCAGTGCCGCCACTAGCCGAGGCGTGACCGCCATCGGGACCAATGTTGCTTGTCAATACACTTACTAGATCAGATGCGTACGCTGACGTCACTGACAACCCAGTGTCAATGCGCGTGGCACCGCCGTCCAAGGTAGCATAGATCTCGAATGTGCCAGGCGGCTCAAAAGCTGAACTCTCATAGAATCCTTGAAGGAAGGAATTCGCATCTTGCAACCCGTAGATGGCATAGCCTTGGTAAGAATAGCCCTGACCGTTGTCTGCAATCAGCCAGAATTCATGTGCAGCAATTGCCGCAGTCAACGTGGAGAAGCCTGTCCCAGTCACCACAAAAGACGGAGCAAAGGCCGGCACACCTACGAAACCGGGCGTTATGCTTAAAAAGCGTAGCGTGTTATCCACAACGTTGGTAACCGAGACCGAAATGAAGCCGGACGTGTTAATCCCGCCAATGTTGTCGGAGACCGTGTACTGTATCCCGACCGTTCCGGTAAATCCTGACGTGGGAGTGAATACAATGTTGGTACCACTGACCACGGCGGAGCCGGTGTTGGGCACTGCTGATACAAGCGATAACGTTCCGCCGGTCGTGTGCACCGTGGCATTGGTCAGCACACCGAAATAGCCGGTGGTGTTGGCCGCCATACTGTAGTTTGCTGACACAACCGTGGGAGGATTGTTAGTGACCAACACCCAGACGTAGGAGTTGTTGGTAACGCTGCCAATACCATCACAGTAAGCGTAAGTCACGGTAGTAGTGCCGACGTAGTTGTTGGCCGGCGTGAAATTGATGTTGGTACCCGCAACGTACGCTGCCCCGTGTGAGCTAGACGCCGTCGTTAACTTGTTGGTGCCGCCTGGTGTATTGATGGTGATGTTAGTCGTCGCATTCAGCAGCGTAGACGAATTCTCAGTCATGCCATTCGTTGAAACCGTCGCAGTCGGTGGGCTGTTGGTTACCAGCACCGAGACAAGCGCCGCGGCCGTGCCGCCGTAACCATCGTTCACCGCATAGCCGATGGTGGCCGTTCCGATGAAGTTGGTGGTAGGCAAGAACGTAACGTTATTACCAGCGATGGTCGCCGTACAGTTAGTGGCGGCAATTGAGGCCAGCGTGAGCGTACCGTTGGGGTTCATCAGCACATCGTTGGCCAACGGCGAGAACAGATTCGTAGAATTTTCCAATGATAGATAGCTGTCGTTGTGCGCCAGCGGCGGCATGTCCGTAATGCACAACCAATACGTCGCCCTATTGGTGGCGCCGAAACTGTCCGCCACGGTGTAGTTGGCAGCATTCGTGCCGACATGACTTGATACTACGACTTGCAAATTAGTTCCTATGACGCTGAAGCCTGCATAAGCCGACAGCGCATTCAGTACAGTCAATGTCGCGTTAGTGACAATAGTCAACGCGTGGCCTTCCGGATCGGTGGCATTGCTCAACAGCGGGAACACCGAGACCATGTTAATGCCGACCAGGTTTGTCACTGCCCCGGCCACCGGTGGTAAGTTCGTGGCGAAAACCGATATGTTACCGTTGGCCGTGTTGCCGGCCGTATCACTGACCACGTATGCGATGGTAAACAAGCCGTAGTTGTTCGTACAGACTAGCAGCATATTTGTGCCAACTACCGAGACACCCGGGAAGCCCGATACGGATATTAAATTGGCACCGCCACCGTTCGTCAGAACGTTAACCGTATTGGTAGACATGTCCGCCACGGTAAGCGCGAAGTTCGGAGCCAGCACTGGAGCGTTGGTTACCGTCACGACCACCAGCCCGCCGGCGTTGGTACCCGCCACATTGTCCGACACCGTGTAGTGCAGGTTGAACGTACCGAGTGTGTTTGTAGGCGGCAGGAACGTCAACAGGTTGGTTGTGAATGTCAATGTACCGGATGCGACGCTGGCATTTGTGATGGTGAGGTAGCCACCACCATTGTTGACCGTGGCGAGTATCAGTGGACGTACCGTAAAACTTGTGTTCTCCAGTATGCTAACATTTGTTGCAATAACGGAGGGCGGCCAGTTCGTGGTAATGACCGTGACCAGACCAGTAGATACCATGTTTGCCACACTGCTCCACAGGAGTTGCACATTGTTGGTACCAACAAACCCCGGCGTACTGTCGACTTCCAAAGTATAACCGCCAAACGAAGGCGACGGTATGGTAGAAACATCACCGTTGGTACTTACAGTGTTGAGTTGCAAAGACCTATCTGCTGGGTCGAAATAAATAGGCACGATATACGTTGACCAGAACGCACCGGACGTCAGGTGTACAGATGTCGGTGCATCCGCAATTGGCGGATGCGGAACAACGGCAAACAAAGAGACCGTATTGGTCGTGCGATAACCGACACAATCCGTGACAACCACCTGGGCGTAGTTCGTCGACAAGTCAGTAGTCGGCTGCCATAGGACGTTTGTCCCGGTAGTATCAACACTGATGCTTCCACGATCGCCGTTCGTACCCAAATCGACATCAAAAATCGTTGCGCTGACTACACTGACGCTACATGCGTTCAATGACAAAAAGTTGGTAGTCACAGGCAAAGCAACGACGCCATCAACGTCGATAGCAGAGTAAGACCAGTTCGTGCTGATGCTAACCGGAGCGTAATTCGTGCGCGTATAAGTCACTGTCGTACCTACTCCGGGATTATGGAACGGCCCAATGTTGTTCGACTGCAGTTGGTACTGCTTCGTCACTGGGTTGTACACCACGATATAACCGTCAGGCGTCATGTTGGTGGTGTCCGCGAAGGTGCAAAGTGCCAGCAGCAAAAGCCAGCACCAGAGAATTAGGGTCTTCATAGTCAGTGAACGAATTGATTCTGTAACGGCGACATTGGACTGCCGCTACCGAACGCTCCGAGAAGATTGCCCGCAATGGATGACGCCGGCATATAGTTCGTGGACGCAGGCGGCGGGGATGACAGGTCTGGCACCCACGGACGCGGCTTGGACGCGTCCTGGTCATGCTGCATGTCGTCTGCCACCGTGCCAATACCGCCAACAGCAGGGAGCGCAGTCCAGCCGACCGCCACAGGATGGCGTTTGACGAACTGCTTGGCAGCGTAGCCGGCGTTGAACAGCCGATTCGCACCGTACTGCGGCAAGGCCAGCAAATGACCAGGCAGAGTGCGCGGACCGTCCGCCGGATTACCGGCAGACAGAAATTTGCGGAAAAGGGGATTCGTGGACGTCGGCCGCGCATAGTCGTACTTCTGCGGGTCGTAGCGCCCGGACATGTCCAGTGCCCGACGCAGCGGGTCACGGTTGAAAGTCTTGGAATTGATCGATTCCGGATTTGCTGCAGCAATCGCGGAACGATGTGCAAACCGATTAGCTCCAGAAATGTAGCCATCCTCAGCGCGAGCCAAGCCCACCGCGTTCGGTGCCTGCGGACTCAAGTGCATCGGTCCCATCTCATGACCCAAACCCCACTTGTTCAAAATACGCGCAAACGTAGGCATCTCCGATAGCTGCTTGCTCGTGCCCGCCATGGAGTTCCGAATGACACCGCTCAGACGTGCCCGACCGAAAAGTTTGGCTAGTACGTTGGCACCGCCGAAGCGGAGCGCCAAAGCGCCCAAGGCTGCGTTACCGACACCAGCCACGCCGTACCGCTTCGCTTGATCGTAATTGTCATCCTGGAGGCTGCTAGCCGCACTACCGGCGTCTCGCCAAGCATTGTGTAGCGCCGGGATGCCGGATGACTGCCAGACCATATCCTTGGCCAGGTTAAGCATCGGATGCTGATCCTGTTGCTGCTCGCCGTTCAACAGGCGCAACGACGGGTGGGCAGATTGGAAATTGGATGACCAGCCGGCGGTCGCTTTCTTCACGGCGAGGTAGGTCGACGCGTTCTTGGACTGCAGCTGCGCGAAGCCCTTCGGACTCACCTCGGCGCCACCCAGGGCCTTGTAGAACGAAGCCGGTAGGGCAGATGGGGGTAAATCGATACGGACACGCTGACTGGGCGAGCGGACGCCGCTGGTACCGAGTGTCTGAAATTTGGACGGTTTGTGATGGCGCTTCTTCCACTGGTCGTACGCACCGTAGCCGAGCGCACCGCCGGCGGCCATTGCCGGGATGAGGAAGGCCAACTCGGTGAGGCGCTTGCCAGCGGCTTGGTGCCCCTCGGTCGTCGCGGTCGCGAGATTGGTCTTGGCCGTCTGCAGGTTCGTATCGGTCAACGCTTGCTGTTGTCGGCGAAAGCGGTCCATACCTCCAACTGCGAAGAGGGCTGTTTCTTTCAACGGAATGGATCCCAAGGCTGCAGTCTGCATGGCTGGGTCCCGAGAGGCCAACATGATACCAGTGCCGAGGCCAATACCGCTATTGACGGTCTTCAGTTCCGGCGGCAAATTATTACCCACATACTTGTTTTCTAACAAGCTGAGACCTAATCCGCCGGCGCCAAATGCAGCGAGTCGGCTGAAAGGTATGTCCAGAGCATGCGAGATACGGGATGTCATGACTCAGGAAGCATAGATTCACACCTGCCGCGGAACAAGCAAAAACCTCCGAGACGATTGCGCGTCTCGGAGGTTGATTGCTACTCGGAGGTTGATTGCTACCCGTAAGCCGGCTTAGGCCGCAGGAGTGGTGGCGGTCACCGTGGCGGCCGGCGCGACGACAGGGGCCGACGGCGGCACCAGCGTTTCGAGGGTGGTGACTTGGGCGTCCAGCGCGGTGGCGATGGCGTCGATGGCTGTCGGGTCAACACCGGTCGGGGTTGACGCCGCGGCGAGTTGGGCCTGGAGGGCGGTGATCTGTGTACGGAGGGCCGGCACAGCGGTCTCCACAACGGCCAGTTCGGCGTTGAGGTTGGCAATGGATGAATTGAGGTGATCGAGGGCGGTCATAACTTTTTGATGCTGAATGTTTAGTTGTTGAGTTAGCGAATGAAATCCGTCTTGCACAGCGCGAAGTATCAGGAATTCATTCATGGCATAACATCGCACATGTTTGTACGATGTCAAACGCTTTCCGTTCAGATGTACCGAGACAGTACCGCGGCGTCCGCCTCGGTCACTTCGTCGACACGATGCACCGAGACGTGCACCTCCCCGCCGTCGAAGTAGTACCCGCCGTCCGCCGGGTCATGGGAGCCACCGTAGAAGGTTCGGGCACACTCGTCAGCAAACTCCTCCTTGGACACAGGGCTACTGACGGGGTGTAGACAATCACTAAAGAATTCGCGCTCCACGACTCGAATCTCCAGCCTTACAAATATGTAGCGCATGTCAGGCTCCGCGTTCCAGGGCCAGCCACAGCGCCGAGCCGATCAGCAGCACTACCATACCGATGATCAACAGGAAAGCCATGACCAGCCAGAAGATGCTAGCAGGCCCTGTGTCCGGGTTGTAGGGGTTGTGCAGATTGCAGGCGTGACGTCCGCAATCGTGTTTTTCAGTTTTCATGGGGGATTCATAGGTTTCGGGTTACAGCAGGTGTCTGCGGCAATAAATGACGTGAACGTCCGGGAACAATGGCCGCAGCCCCACATCTGGCGTGGTGGGATTATCTCGTCTTTCTTCATGGACGCAATGTAGCTCCAATGACCGTTTCGACAGATGTAGCCTGGATAACCTTTGAAAGACTCAAGTCGTACGTCTGTGGTTGAACACTCAGGGCACCGCATTGAGTTTTGGAATTTGGGCGTCGAGCGCCGCAGTTGACACCGTGCAGGAATAGAGCGGCGCAATCAAGGCTCGCTTCACACTAACCCGGAACGCCAGTTCCGGTACCACCTGATACTCATGTTCAGCACCCCATTCCTTACGCTCCAGCTTCGTCACCTTACGCCCTTGTGTCACGAACACCCCGACGAACGAGGCACGTGGATCCAGACTACCGACGATGCTTTCCGCACACTCGTCGGCGGCCTCACCGATGGAGTCGTGGGGCCCGAACCAATCTTCGGCTTCGGGCGACTCGGCCGAGAACCACTTGTGCCGGGGCTGGAGGAGGAACGGATTTTTGAGCTCAGCGAATTGACAGGAGGATGCAGTCATAGTTTAAACAAAACCGAGTGATTCCAATTGTGTGTCTGATTTGGCCCAGCATTCCGGCAATGACGCCGGAATGCCTTGATGATTCATGAACCGATCCGCGCCGAACGATAGGACCACATCCTGGCCCAGATCCTTATGGACGAACCCGTCCTTGCCGTTGCGGTCCCTGCGTGTGGGATTCAGGCGCGGGTTCATCCGTACGAACATGCCTGGCATGAACGTGGGATAGCGAATGTGCATTAGCCCCAGATGGTCCAGCGATTGAACTCCGGAACGATCGACGCTGCCAGCAGTGCCTTGTGCTCGGCCGTCTCGGTCTTTGTAAACAAATCAGCAAAGCCGAAACTGAAGTACAACTCGCCTTCCTCTAACTCCGGGGCTTCCGTGTCAGTCGAGATAAACGGCCTGTCAGTTAAAGGCATGCCCTTTGACACCAGCCAGTCATTCACCCAAGTTTCAATGTCGTCGAGACTCTCGGTAATATCCAGGTCTGGATCTTCAAGTCTGGATAAGAGGGTTATCGCACCCTGGTCATTAACCCGTTTGTGCAAGGCTGCTTTCAGTTGCGTGAGTGACACCAGCCAGTCTGATGCTGCGTAAGTTTGCATGCTCATAATTTAGTCTCCCGCTTTGACCACGCGTGTGCGGTCACCCATTAGGAATTTAGCATAGTCCTGGGCGCGACGCTTTGTCTTGAACCGCGACGAAAACACGCCGTCGACCAGCACCTTGAATCTGAATCCTCCAGCCAAAAGCTCTGTGGCCGTTTCCGGAACGACCTCGGCGTTTAGTCCATTCACCTGACGCCGTACCGCCACGGCCAAGTCGTTCAGGTGCTCGTCACTAATATCTGCGTACTCACCGAACTTCTTGAGCAACTCTGGACACTGCACAACAAAGTATGCCATCTCCAGCACCTCGTTCTGCTGCGTATCGGTTAATTGGCTAAATTGCATATGTTGTTTGGTCCCAGTCCAGTTCTTCAAACTCAACCACGCGATCCACAACTGACCGCAGCACCTTAGCCATATCACCATTCAACAAGTCATCGTTGTAGATAGACGTAGCCGTTCGGGCCAATTCGTCTGCCAGATACAACAGATGATTTAGCTCTGCGCCAAGATCCAACTTCCAGACTTCCCCTCCTTGATATTCACGCCCACCTTTGCCATCCGCATCCGGCCGGCGATCCATGACGGAGTAGAACTCAGCGTGACGCAGTCGTGCTAAGTCCAGTTCGGACAGCGTCGTGGAAGCGTAATGTTTCTCCGTCGTCTGCAGCGGATCGCCGCCTTCCAACACCACACCCTCGGATTTTCGTGTAAGTAATCTCATTTGGTTTTCGGTACGTAAGGCACGACTCGGAAGTCAGACACCTTGTAGCTGTCAGCCATGAAACCTGATTTGGCCGCACGCTTAGTTTCCTGAACATGGTCAGTAATCTCATCATGTGCTTCCGCCTTGGTGTTGAACAACAGAGGTCGCTCCACACCGTCGTCGTCAGTCTCCATCCACTCCGCATCGGCCCAACCTGACAAGAACTTCATCTCCACGATAAACTTTTGTTTTATCATGATACTGTTACTTTTTCAAGCAGCGTACGAACGTGATAGGCCAGAGAATCAATGTCTTCGGCCAGTTCCGAGACACACTTGTTTTCAAACGGCGCCCAGATCACCACGCCTTTTGGTAATTTGCCCTCCTGCAATTTATTCCACAACGTGTCAGGATTCTTGCCCGACCACGTGGCAAGATATGTGTCCAGGGCCAAGCGTAACGCGAGGTCTTCCAGATCAAACTTCGGTTTGGCTTTGCCAACCGCGTCATGCGCCGGGCAGAACTTGATGGCCACTACAGCCGGCTCGCCGCTGTCCAGAAACGGGCGGTACATCCTGCAACCGCAGTCAAGATTGCAGGAGTCCTCGTGCTCATCCAATATCGCGGTGTATTTAGTCTTCGACATGGTTCAGACAACGACAACGCAACTCAGTGCGCCACCAGTATGGAGGTTGACCTTCTTCCCTGGGCTTAAAACTACCACGCATACCGAGTGCCCATTCAACAGCAGCTTTCAAACGGCTACCGCTGTTCAGATTATCGACGAGTATTTCAGCATCACCTTCAGACAGGGCATTCCGACCGTCAGGCGTAACAATGGCGAAGTTCTTGCCATTAAAACGCAACATGGCACGATACGGCGAGTAACTCCAACCCTTAACGGGCTTGGCTTTTTCGAGCCGCTTTACGCGCGGCCTTTTCTTGAGATTTGGCATAACGAATTGATCCAGCATTTTCCGAAGCCTTAGCGATTTTCGCATTGGCACTTTCTAATTCAGGCGTTAACAGATGTCGAGGGGTATGATAATCGGGAGCCCGGCGTCCGAATGGCAAGGGCCAACCACCACCTAAAACACTGGCTGCCGCAAGCATGGACGCCACCATATTAGACTTACCGCCACTGTGGTATCTGTCTCCGTAGCGAGCAGTACGTTCTATGACCGACAAGTCAGGCTCGTCATCCACGACCAACACCGTGTCGCTCCGCCTGATCTCCCGCTTGTCCGTGTCGACCACGATAAGCGGCTGTGGCTTGCCTGCTTCGTGTACCGCTTTGATTATGGACTCACGAAACTGCTGATCCTGGTGCCCGGTGCCGAGTACCACCACCTTCTGTCGCGGGTGGCCATCGACCTCAATGTCAGACAGCCGAACCTTGATGTTGTCGTTCGGACCCCAGCTACCCTGGATGTCGCCGGTGCCGTTCATCTTGCCGGCGTTGGGCCAGCAGTGCATGACGAGCTCCCCGGATGGGAACTGGACATCATAAAACTCTTTGTCGTAATCGAAATCTTCCGTGAAGGGAACGAATTCAGCTTGCATATTCAGTATGTAGTAATTCCTGTACCGAGACGACCCGTTCGTTAGTGCAGATACCGTAATTACGTGCCTGCTCCGACGTAGAGAATATCTTCGCCTTACGCACGTCGTGTGTGTAGGTGTAACCTCGATGCCCAGGATCGACACCTAGCAGTGCATCAGTGTCCGTATTTTGGATCACGTACATGCTTCAGTCTTACGCAGGTTAAACTCATGGGCACAGATGTCACAGGTCTTGGCGTGTTCAGCGCGCATGCAATCCGAGCAGTAGGTGCCGCACGGCGTGGCAAAGTACGGGTCGTCGCGATGCACCCGCGCCGTGCAGGTGGTGCACTCAACAGACTCATCCGGGAAACCACCAATTTCTAGGTATGCCCCAGTAGGCTCCTCGTTCTGTCCAACACCATGCAACTGCAGCCCACCTTCGTCGATGGCTACAAATGGTGTATCTGTCAGGGTCTTCAGCCACCGCATTAATTCAGATTTTGAGATCATTTGTCGGCCTTTTCCATCACTCTGCAATTATGACAATCGCAATCAACTTCATGCGTCTCTTGCGCCTCATCATCCACATCCGCCACTTTCGGGTCGTACACCTCGAAAAAAGTATCCGAGTTGTACACATGATATCCCGATGCAATGAACATCTTTTCCAACTCCGCAAACCACGGCACTTGCCCCATTGCCAGATACTGCGGGGCAAACATCATGTACTCCTCATCGTCGGTCAGTGCCCACGCGTCGCGCATCAGCAACCACACCTGATTGACCGCCGCGCCGTCGTCCCAAGCCCACCAGTTGTCGTTATTGCTTTCGTCCGGGTTACTGGTGGTGTTCCAGCAGTCGAAGTGCGTGAAGAATACCAAACCTTCTTCCGAGTCGGGCTGACAGGCCAGTGATTGTGGTTCTTTGATTATTGCCATAAATGAAAAAGCCGCCCGAGTGGGGCGGCTATAAGTGAAGTTGAGGTTTGAATCAGACAATCCGTAAGTACACCGAGGCGCGCTTGATGACTGCTGGCACGTGTAGCGACTCGGCCAGGGCCATTGACGGGGCGTTCCCTTCGACGATCATGGCTTTCATCCGATGGACCGTGGCAGCCTTCATTTCAAGGAGCCGACTAACCGCCTGCTTGGCAAACCCGGATTTGCGGTACTCCGGGAGGATGCCGATACTGTAATACCCGACGCGTTTTGGGACGCCAGCTTCCTTCTCGATGCGGGTCTGGAAACCGGTGAAGCCGACCGGCACGGACGATTGCTTTTCCCGAATGAGGTAGCAGCCGCCGTCGAAGTGATCCGCGCTGAGCCCGTGGGGCCAATACTTTGGTTCTTCGGCCCGGATACGTTCCATAATGTCCCGTGCCTCTTTCAGGCTCTGCTGGTTGTACACGTGGCTGACTTTGAACATGCCAGCAGCCTATCGCAAATCACCGACCGCAGCAAACCTTGAATTTACGTTCCGAGCCACAAGGGCAGGGCGCATTCCGCTCCGTGGTGCTGCCCCAGCGCGGCACCCGTTTACCATAATTCCGTCCATCCGGAGCACGTTTATGGAAGATGTACGTGGTGACCTTGTCAGTCGTGTCCAGCGCCTTGATCAACGGATGCTCTTTTTTAGCTATCAGCTCCAGATGTTTCGCCAACACCGGGAACTCATCTTCCACCCGTGGCGGGTCCGTAGGGCGGGGAGAAGACGGTAGGGAACCACACGGAATGCTGTAATCCCACGCGTACGGGATTGAGTTTAACGACATCAGTTTGGACATGGTTGTCATCGCTGTGTAGGAGGTTTACGAACCGAGACGCTCTGTGCATCACGGTCTCACTAATCCGCGTACCAATCGGCCGGTACACCAGATAAGCAGGGGCATTATGTAGTACGTAGAACTCGAAGTCCGTCGGTTCCCGATGGTACCGGGCAACGAACAGATCCCGATAGAACTGGGAGCGGCGCTGTGTGACCTGCCAAGCGTCACTGGCCTTTAGCCAGCTTTCACCCGGCTGAGCGAAACGGTGCCATTCTGTTTGTAATAATTGATAGCGTGAAATTTCACGGTGCGTACCGATACACCGGTCGTTATCACCGGACTCAACGAGGGAGAGGCTGTGCTGCCGATCCATGCCCGACACGGAGGCCGGCAAGATCAGAACGCACAGTAATAGAATAAATTTGAGCATGCATTTTGAGTTTACCAACCGAGACAACCAGCGCAACCACTAACGATTGTTCCAATAAACGATGAACACACCAGCCAAGATCATCAGCCCGCCGGCGGCCGTGCGTAAGTTCATATGGCTCTCCCGAAAGAATAGCCACGAGAACAGCACGACGAACAACGGGTATGACACTTCGAGGACGCTGGCCAACACTGCGTTTTTCTCCCGTACAGACAGGATTATCAACAGGTTAGCCACGTTGAAGGAGACGATGCTGAGGACGAGCTGTTTACTGAGCGTACCGTCCTTCAGTACGGTAGTGATGTCCGTTCCGAGGGTGTGTTTGTGAAGGGACCAGATGAGGAAGGTGAGGGTGCCGATGCCGAGCTCAAGGAGGAGCAGGGTTTGAACGTGGATGCTTTGGAGCAGCCGACCACCGAACACGTAGGCGATGCCCCAGAGGACAGAGGCCAGGAATGCATAGAAGAACCACATCATTCACAGATTTTGAACCGTGTACACCGCTTCTCTGGGCAGGCATGACAAAGCCGTGTTTGTAGCACGGCTCGGTTCTCTGGGGTGTCGTAACCGGTGGTCTCGACGACGGCGTCGCAGTCACCGCAGGTTAGGGTCACTCCGTCGACGGATTTGCCCTTGTGTTCAATCTCCGTTTCCTCGATCAGCGCGTCGGCAGTCTTCATATACAATGTTGCTTTGCTGAACATGAGTAACAGCCGAGGCGGTGCTCCGCAAGTCCGAACCGTTCAGCATTTTACCCACGGTCAGCCGGTTTCCTGGACGACCGTAGCGCCAGGCGAATCCGCCGACTGGGCGCTGCTGAATTGGCAAGCGGAAATTGAACCCATCTTCGGGTCCGAAGTCAGCTCGTGATAGGTCGACCGGCGTACGATCAATGCGTCGTGACGTACGGCGTTGTAGCTTCAGGGAGGGCTGTTTCATGTCATTTATACTCGCGTAATTTACCTATGGCATTCGAGTACCGTTGCTGCGTTAGCGCATCCTGTCGTTTGAACTCATCGATCTGAATAGTTAAATAGGCCTCAAGTAGCAGCCATGTAATATACATTGCCGGCGTAATTACGTCAGTGAACAGCACGAAGTGCATACCGTACATACCCGTCCAGTTCGGAGTGACGGCCATAACGAGTACCAACGGTAAATAACACCAAGATTCAAAAATACGCATAGTTGATAGAGAACAGAAAGTGGAAAGGCCCCCGCGACCAGCGCGAACGCTGGGCACGGGGGCCACAAAAGAATTGTGACGAACCAGAGACAAAGGTTACGCGGCGACCGGCGCGGCGTAAGGTGCGTGGACTTTCTTGACCGGAGTCAAGATCATGTGAACCGCTTCAGTCGGAGCGGTGTAACCGATCGCCCGACTGTTATGGTAAACGGGCTTGCGATGTTTCTGCTGCTGGCGTGACCGTGCCGCAGCTTGTGCTGCCTTCTGGTGGCTGAGGCCATACCAGATGTCCGAGACGCTGGCGATACAACGCCAGGTGGAATCCGAGCCGTCCGAATCTTCCGGCAGGCGCGACGGCACCTGACGCAGATTCACCTTGAGCATCTTCACCGCCGGTTTGGCCGGCCGCTTGATGTAAGGCTTGGCCTCCACGGAGGGGGAGTTCTTACCGAACACGCGCCCCGGATAGACGTAGGCCGGTTTATGCGGTATAGGCAATACTTCCGGTTTATGCTGTTTAGCGCATACCACGGACTTCTCGGCCTGGATCTGCTTGCGCATGCGTTCTTCCTCGGCCGCGGCGGCGAGCCACGCGGCCTTGGTGTCGGCGATCTGTTCGGGCGTGCGTTCCGTGATCTGCACCGTGGGTAGCATCACGAGGTTACGCACCGCCGTGCGGGCTTCCGGGATGAGTGAGCTGAGTTTGTTGGCCACCTCGTCAAACGGTCGCCAGACGGTCTGCGCGCTACCGAAGACATCGCAGAGGCGGAAGAACACGCCGTTGATGGCATTGTAGGAGAACTGCATGATGCGATAGTGCGCGAGCTCGTGTTGGGGCTGCCGACGAACGATGCGGCTACCTTGAAGGGTGTTACGGACGGAGCCTTGTTCGCTGGGACGGATGTAGGCTGCGACTTCGAGGATGTTGAAGCCATAATCCTCAATTTTAACTAGGAATTCACCGCTGAAGAATCCGCAGTTGAACGTCCAGTAGAGCTGGAAGTCGTGCGGCCACCGCGGGAGCGGCGTAACCGGTGCGGATTGGGTGATGTTTGTTTGAACCTGGTTTGTGCCTGAGGTATTCATAAACAAGAGAAGACTGACCCTTCCAGCTGGGAGTTTGACCCTAACCTGACAGAAGTTGGCAGGCTATGGGTTGCAGCAACACTGGAGATTGCTGCGAAAGGGACCGTGCCGCCGGAGCGACACGGTTAGAATTAGAGCTTGATTGCGTGCTGTGCCGCGACGTCGAAAAGCTCATACCGACGAAGTAACGTATCCGAGATGCACTCAATATGCTCGGCCAATTCGGCTAGCGTCACAAACTTGAAGTTCCACGGTTTGCACATGTCCGAGTAGTACTGGATCCCGATTTTGGAATCAACAATGACCATCTGCACCTCGTGCTCGTATGACGGTTCCACCAACACGTACGGCTCTGGCGTATATGACAGACCGTTCAAAAAGGCGATGTTCAACCTCCGAATTGAATCGTTAATCGCGACCTCAACTGGACGACGAAATTTACGGATGATGATTTCCATCAACACCTCTTCGTAACCGCCGGGCACGCAACCGAAGTAGTTGTCAATCCAGAGGTCCAGACAATCGACAATGCCCTCAGTCGTTACTGACTTGACGAACTCCGGCACATCTTTGATGTCCTTAAAGCTAGGCATGCCGTACGACGTGCACATCAACTGCACAATGAGCTCCTGCTTGTGCTTGCTGAGTTTGCGCAAGGCACTAGCCGTAAATCGGTTCCGACTCATAGCGTCCGAGTCGAACCCATGAAGTGTTTGGCTTCACGCACCGTCTTGAACGTAGTGTCCATGACGCACGAACCGTCTTTCATACCGAACACACGGGTGCGTTCGCGCGTGAGAGTAGCCGTACCGGTTTCCTTGTATTTGACCGTTTTGCAAGTGTGAGGGAGTCGCATAATTAATTGAGAATTGCCACAATGTTTTCTTCCGTGACCAACCGATATTGCTTGCCATTCCGAACCACTGGTGTGCCACCGAACCGACAGAGCATCACCTTATCACCAACCTTCACCCGGAACGGCGTTTCGACACCGCTCTCGCTGCGATTGCACTTACCCAACGCCAGCACAATTGAAGTGTTGGAAGTCTCGCGCGACGCTTCGGGAATGACGATGCCGCCCGAGACGGCCACGCGGTCATCCACGTCTTCCACCAGAATCCGATTACCGAGGGGACGCATACCGTCGACTGATTGATTTTGTTGCATAAATTGTCCCCCTGCGCTCTCGGAAGAACGCAGGGGGTATGTTCTGCTTAGGCTGCTTGCGGAACCGCGCCAACCGGCACATTGCCGGCGGCTTCAGCTTGCGCTTTCTGCTCGGCGCGCTCCGCCGCCTCCTTGGCTTTGCGGATGGTGCGCAGGGCACGCTGATCGGCACGGAACTGCTGCTGGGTCAGCGCGTTGGCTTCGATGGACATGAGGTTGACACCAGCCTGGACGCCGGCCACGAAGAAGCCGCGGACGTCTTCGTCCTGGGACAGGGGAACCGTGACGCATTTCGCGGCGTCCAGCGTTTCGACCTCAAGGCCTTTGGTCTTGAGCGCGATGACGAGACCGCCGGGCGTTTCTTGGGTTTGAACCTCCTGGCGGCCGAGGTGGGTTTTGACTTGCGATCCGCTCGGTTCGATGACTACCCAGTTATAGACGGACACCGGGACGTAGGCGAAGAAATCGCCAACTGATGTGAGGAACTTTTTCATGCTGAGACCTTTGGTTTGTGGTTAACTACTTTGGGAGTTCCTTCGACCACACGGCCGAGGAAAGGGAGAACCCGACTACGGGTAAATTATTTGAACCAAATGCGTTACAACAGGTACCAACATCCAACAAGACCGAGAACTGCAAGGAAAGCGATTTCCGGGGGAACTGGGTACATTATTCGGGGATACCAACGACTGCGTTTGCCACTTGATTCGGATTCACATACTGGATGGTTCCAGACTTGCGATGCCGCATCTTCTGATAAATCTTACCGTCACTGCCAATCTTTGCACCCCACGCGAGACGGGTGTCTACGCCGGCTCTGCTCGATTCTGGACTTTCGATCGGGGAGAGAAATCCAAAAATACTCGGATGGACGTTCGAGCTCTCATCCGTGAGCGAATCCTCCGACTGAATCCCGCCCGGACCCATCTGCGTAATCCGACGATTCTGCTCCACCAGGTGCAACGGATTGATTTCCTCCAACGGCGAGGACAACGGATTGCCAATCAGCAACCCTTCCATGTACGGATCGAAATGGGCAATCCCGACCGGCTTCAAATTACGTGACTTGGCGACTCGACGCATCATGACCCGGCGTAGCTTATTGGCGTCCAGTCGTACGCGTTCCGCAAAGAGCTTGTCCGGGGTGTAAACCCGACGGTGTTCAAGGCTATCACGCTCGTCCGGCTCGGCATGGCCACGGTTAATGGCAAGCAGCTTCTCTGTGATGGACACCAGTGCGTCAGGGCTGAGCGCTACGTCGTCGGGGCCAGGCGGAGGGCCGGAAGGGAGTGGAGCGGGAGCCGGCACCGCTGCGGGGGCGGCAGACGCCTTCTTGAGGGTCTTACGGGCTTGGTTGAGAATGTCCGCGGCGGTGATCATCGGCCGGTACCCCACAAGGTAGGTCCGGTGGTGAGGTCTTTCCACTGGCGACCGGCCCAAGCTGCGGGAGCCACGGCCTGCTGCGCGCCACCGTCATCTTTGTAATTCTGCCAGGCGCGTTGGTACGGCGCTGCCAGATCGTGAGAGAAATTGTTACCGGCATTCCGAAACGCTTGGCGAGGGCCTTGCGTGAACATGTCGCGGCCGAGACGCGCCGTGTTGTACGCCAAACCTTCCGCGGCACCCTGGTAGCCCTTTTGCCCGGTGAACGTCGCGGCGGCCAATCCGCCAGCGCCACGGTACATACCCTTAGCCATGGTACCCAAGCTACCCATGAAACCTTCCGGGGCTTTAGCGCCGGCGAAGGCGGGGTTGGGGGCGTTAAAGCGGGGCATTGGGTCGGACCAGAGATTGGGGTTTCCTTCGAGTTTTCCGAGGGGAAGCTCGGCAGCTTTGGTCATGTACTCGGCGATCCGAGTCGCTTTCGCGATTTCTTCTTTCGTGAACATGACCGCATTCTGCCAGAGCTCCCCCGGGAATTCAAGCTGTCAGTGACGACAGCCACACTCGGCACACGCCGGTTCTTCCAGTTCGCCTGTGCCATCATCCATGCTGTGGGCACGAGCCGGCACCGGCCCGCCGAGACGTGCATCCGGATGGTTCAACGCCTCAATCGGCGTCTTGATGCCGAAACCATGGCGGAGCGACTTCGATAACACAGGATTGTCCAAGAGGTTCATAAGTAACAATCCCTGCATCTTGGGGAGCGTGAACTGAACTTCATTCACCGTGTCCTCGTGCAGACCGATGGAGCGTAGCAGGTCGTCCTGCTCGTTGGTTGTGCCGTGTTCGGTCAGGTAACCACGCAGCGCTGACAGGACAGCCACCACACGCGCATTGACTGGAGACCAGTCAGAATGTGCCGGGTCAGTTGTGTGCTCCAATTCTTCCATCGCAGACATGAGTGCTTGTTCGAATTTTCTGTTCATAGTTCCTTTGTGTTTTGTGGTTAACCGTCGGGGAAAGTGAAGCTCCGTGAAGCAATGCCTCACGGAGCGTAGAGCTTGTTTCTTAGAAGCCCTTGAAACTAGACCAAACTGCGCCGTTGGCCTGGCGGAGCATATTTATTCGGACGATTTACTCATTCGTCCGTTGTGCTTGTGCACCTGAATGCTTTATTCATTTCCGGTTAAGGGATTGTCAGCATCTAGGCTTTGCGCTTTGTCTCGCGCTTTGATCGGTGAGGATTCGTTCATTCCAGCACTGAGCTCCGTGTTTCAGGTCCGCCCAGCCCGGTTTAGTGTATGTGTACTATTCTCGCTTCATGGGACCTTTCTTAAACGCAAGCCACTGGTGGAAACCAATGAATTGCGGTTAAGACCCAGGTCGCCTGCAGGACGCCTGGGTCTACGTGATTCACAGGTCACGTACCTATCAGTCGATTTGTCTTCATATTTTAATGCAACTCGGCCACTTGCTTTTGAAACTCAGAGCACTTATCCCGGCGCAGAGTGGCCACATCCATAGATCGTCCCACCATGGCAAGCGCCACATACAGGTCTTCCCGGGTAAGCTTGTCTGCGCCGATACCCATAATCTTTGCCCCGCGTCCAACCCCTAACAACTCCTCGTAACATTCCGGCGGGATGAACTGTTTCAGCACACCCTGCGCGCAACGATCGCACCCTCGATCCTCATTCAGCCAATCGCCGCAAATTCGGCAGCGATGATCCCGGTGTTTCATTTGCGCTTCGTCCGACCGCGTTGCTGACTGTACGACACGGTCATCTTGGTAATCTGTGGGTAAACGATTTCTGGGACCTGTGGTGACCGCTCGGCGCACCAAGCTTTGGCTTCGGACAGCGCCGTGAGTTCGTCCGTGTACGGAACGAAGTCCTTCACACAGTCGAAGTTACCGTCGAATACAGCCCACTTCTTGGACTGTCTGGAAATCGAGATTTGTAGGTCCGTGAGATTCTTAACAGTAAGATCAGTCATTGTTGTTGTTCAATTGCTGCAGCTTCACGAAGGTCCTGGATACGCTTCGCTTCAGCCACTTCTTTGGCAGCCTTATAGCCGCCCAAGCGGCATCGCTTGCCGACCTCAATTAGCCCGCGCACCATATTTACCAGCACGACTTCACACGATGGACAGATGTCCAGCCCTTCCGAGCCGATTACGTAAAGGGATAAATGCTTGAGATCGTTCATGTCACCACAAACCTGGCAACGTCCGAAACGGGATTTACTCATTCGTAGTCCATTCGCCGAGATTGTAGCGCGAGTCGATCGACTCGGACCAAGTAGCCATGAAGCACCGGTGCCGGCCTAGCGGCATCCAATGCGTCAGAAAACACCAGCGTTCCAAACCGTTCACCAACAACCGCAAAAGCCATCGCTTCATTCTTTAAATAAATTGGGCAGCGTCTTCCGAGTCGTATCGTGATCCACGTACGTCTGAGCCAGCGCCGCCTTGATTGCCTCCGCCTTCTGCTCCCGACTAGCCGCCGGGTCAGCACGGCGCACAAACCGATTGTACGCCTTGTCAAACACCCGCGAGTCGTACGCCGCCTTGTTCGACGCCAACAAATCCTTACCCCACGTTTTCTCCAGCTGCTCGTCCGGCACACCGATGTCATGCAGTAGGGAATACAGCCGAAGACTGGACTGACCGATGTTCAGTTTGAAGAGGCCCGACTCGGGCTCCAGACTCACACGGAAAGACTGACCCGATCCCCGCTTAGCGTTGCAATTACTAACTAAAACACCATTGGCAATGTAATTGTGTGTACCTTCCACTTCAATATCATATGCAGTATTGGTTTTAGATAGTTTAGTACCGGTATTAGTATCGTAAACACAAGGGATAGATGCCAAAACCAACTTAGTCCCAGATGCGACAGGTAGCTTTGTTAATGCAGTACCAAGTGCAGCAACTCGACGATCCCACGCAGCCCCAAGGTTATTGTCCTCAACAATAATGCCGGTTTTGATCATTTTCGCGAGTGCCGTATGTCCCAATCGACTACGCGTATTTTGCCGCTCCCGAGCTTTTGCTTTTCCATTCGCGTATCGCGTTACCATACAGGCATTACATGCATAGCGCACACGAGTTATTTCTTTGTCGCCATGTATGCAACGCCCCATAGGAACACGCTGTGCCAACTTCGATTTCAATGAGGGATGCAAGTACGGCGCAACAATATCTAAAAATCGTTCAGCATCAGCGCCACCTAGCCGTACGACCCAACCCATATCGCGGTCGATGTCCTTAGAGTTTTTTAGCTTTGATGCCTTAAGTCCCCACTTACGCTCAAACCAAGATATAATCCAGTTTACGTCTGCCTGAGTGAAGCAGTTGGTAGACAAAAGGACTGAAAGATGCGATGAGACATTTCCTTTGTATTTTGATCTGATGGCGTATCCATCATCGCCATACCAACAAGCCAAACCCAACGCGGTCAAATTCTCAATCAGATCGCGAGGTACTATCTTGACGCCATTAGGGTAAAAGCTTAACCGTAACTTTTGCATAAATATACAAGCCTTAGTCCTCAATGTCACAACCTCCTGTCGGTTGCCTTTAGCAGGCTTATGCCCTAACGGAGCCGAGACAAAACCGCCCAACATGTCATGTTTCCATTGAAGATAGTCCACTTGATCAAGACTGTGAGCTTCTTCATATAGATTGTGAGTGCTTATATGGCCATCACCCAACAGCGAACCGTACAGCACTTGGCATTGATTTGCCGAAGGCTCTTCTTCTACAACAGTCAGATACTGGGCTGAACGAATTTCAATTTTGTTGCCTTCAAGAGTCAACATTTTATGCTCTGGTGTAACCCAGAGTGCGCTGGGATTGAAGCTACCAGAGCTAACAGGAGAACGAGCCACGGAATTGACATCAGCGCGACCCAGCCTAGATTTGATCGTGTTCTTAAACCAGCCGACTACAGGTTTAAGAACAAAGCATTTGTTAACAAAGTCGTAACTGTAAACATCCACGTTGAGCTTTTGATTGACTATCTGCCCAATGGGCAACCAGCCTTCAGACGTTAAAACTTTTACTTTATGATGAAAACAATGTGCTTCAAGCTCACCATTTGCCTTGCGCCGGGAATAAATGCCAGGTTGTAGCCTCGCTTGAGATATGGTGGACAGTTCGCTGCCGTTGTAAATAAACGTACCCCTTTCGGTTAAATAAGGTGTTTTTAACAGTGTCTGATGCTGCTCGTCCAGCACAGCCCCGGTCTTCTCGTCAATCAGCCTCAGCGTACCGCGCAGCTTGTGATGCAGGTACTGATCGCTCATCAGTGCCTTCTTCTGCTCTGCCAGCGAGAACGGTTTGGCGTTCTCGTAGCCGAGGTTATGGAGTTCGAGACGGACGCCGCCTTGGCTTTGGGGGAAGGACTCTTGGACGGCTTGTTTGACACCGTCGAAGATTTGCTGGCGTTTCTTGGGGAAATCGTTCCAGTCAGTCAGCTCAACGCCCGGTGGCGGGAGCGGTTCGTTTGCATCAGTCATGCCGGGATTCTAGCCCGACTCGGCCGAGTTTGCAACGCGATGTGTGAAGTCAATGAACACCATGCCCGGCGGTGGCGGCTGACACTCGGCTGCGACATCCTTCATGCTGATTTCGATAAGGTACTTGCGCAGGTCAAAATCGAGACCAAGTACACTGTCCGAGACGCCCCACGGTACAGGCATATACTGAATGTTGACAATCGTGTAGCGCTGATAACCGCGACGCTTAACCGACCGTTTCATCAACCGCCGCGCCTGCTTCAGTGCGGCATGGTACGGCGTCCAGCCAGGCACTAATATGTGCGGCACGGGCCAAACTCGAGCAGCATCGCCCTGCGCTACGAAACCGAATCGCCAGAAAGCTTTGATGGTTCTCATTTTGGTTGCGTACCGTTCTTGTGCATGTCACCCATGATGTAACCCATATTGCGTGTGTCCACCAAAGCGTTGTGCGCACCTTCAGCCATCGACACACCGAAATACCATTCGTAAGCAGCAGTCAGCTTCGGCCACCGATAATCCCCATACTGGCCCGGAATCTTCATCAGCCCGGCCATATGCAACATCGCGCACCGTATCTTAGCACGCTGGTCTTCAAACACGCTGTTCGTGCCGTACCGCTTGTAACACTCAATCTCGAACATGGACCGGTCAAAACCCTCATTGAAAGCATAGATGCGGTCGGCCTGATCCGCCAGGTGTCGAATCATCAGATAGACCGTGTCGAACGGCAACCCACACTTCTTGGCTAACGCAGTCGTGATCTTGTGCACCTTCGTGCTCTCTGCCGGGATCTCACGACCCTCGGGGTCAATGATGGCGTAAACGGTGTGTAGCTCCGTGCCGTCATCATCGAATAGGATGGCCGAGACGGATACTATGAAGGGCTGGCAGGGATCGGCGAAAGGTTTCTGAAAATCAATGAGACCGCTGGTCTCCGTATCAAACGCTAAAAACATCGTAAATCACTGCACTGGTTGTTGTTGCTGTCCGCCCGCCGGGGCAGCAGCGGGACCGCCCGGGGGTTGGCCGAACAGCATGGCACCGTACGCCGGCTGCTCCGGGGGCGGCGGGGTGCGCTGGGACTGTTGCACCATCTGGAGCTGTTCAATCGATTTGTTGGCCAGAGTGGAATCCATCTCGGCCTTCTGCTGCGCCTGCTGCGCGGACATGATCTTGGAGCGGGAACCATCCACCTCACCCTGCAACTTGATATTCAACGCCTTGGTACGTTCCAACTCTTGTCGCAGCATGTCGCGGTTCTTGGCACCGGCGGCGTGCATGGCCTTGTGCGTACGGGCCAGGATGCTGTGGACGTCCGCTTCTTTGCAGAGAGCGTACGAGGTCAGCAGGAGAGCCTGGCTGGACATCTTGGTGAGCGCCGCGGACGACGTCATACCGTTTTCCAACGGCATGGCATTGCGATCCTTGGGCTCGTACTTCTTGGCGGCCGAGGCGACCGCCGGGCTGGCTGAGTCCAATCCCTGACCGCCGTTCTGGACATGGCGAACCATGGCCAGAAAGCGGTGTTGGGAGCCGGCGACCTTCTCGGGCAGACCATGGTGTTTGGTTTCCGCAAAGTGGAGGACGTCGGTGGGATTCATAGATTTAGCAATTCGCCGTATTTGCGGCGATACCTTACGCGGCGACAGCTTGCCCGTTTGCAGGGCATGGACTTGCCCCATCAGTCGCTGTTGGCTTTGTGAGAAACTCGGCACAATCGTATAATGGTTCTTGGGTTACCCCTTCAGGCAGGTAATCCGTGTTTATCATAAGCCGCGCCCGAAGCGCTTTCAAGACCAATTTGGGACGGTCGTCCGGATTCACATCCTTCGCCTCGTTCTCAACCGAGTCCCAAACTTCCTTCAACGTGGGCAGAACCGTGTGCCCGAACGCTGCGTCGATTGACCCGCGCTGATTTTTACGCCAGGCGCTGACGTTCTCAAAGAACTCGGCGGCCGGACGTTCAAGCGCCACGAAATGTTCAACGTACGACGCGGCCAGTGCATGCACCGCGTATGCGTTCAAATTCACCAAGGTGCTGCGAGTGTCGCGCACCACCGTCTCCATCAACCGTATTACCTCGCTCAATGTGCCGAGCGTGGTGGGGCAGTAATGTGCCTCCGACGTTTCACTGAGGATAAACGAGCCCAAACCGTCGCCGGCGTCGCTGTTCACCTGTGCCTGATCGAAGTCCCAGAAGGAACATTCGGGGTGACCGTAACTCTGCAGTACGATCTTAGCGACGGCGTTCTTGTCCAGATTCTGATTCATAGGGATCAACTTTAGGGACGGACGGGCAAAACCACAAGTGTAGAAAATACCCCAGACCGCCCAACAATAACAATGGTGCTACCACTGGCGCAACCAGTAGACACCCACCCACTACGACTAACGGAACTTTTGCTTCTTCTTGCGCCATGTACAAAGACACCCGAGACGGCATTGAAGCACGTCTCGGGTGTAAACTGAAACCAATAGCTAAAAATTTCTGTGGAACTCCAACTCAGACAGAAACGGCACTGGCAGTTGGCGCCAGCACAGTTCGATCATCAGCTTCCGAAGCTTCGCTCGGATCAATCAGCACCAACAAGTGCTCGTTCACAAACCGTAACGTGCCAATAATCTGGTCACGATGATTTTCTTCCAGCTTGCCCGTATCGCACAGCTCCACGTCATCGCCCAGAAGCCGAGTGGCTTCGTGGATCGGACGGAGCTTCTCCAGGATCACGTCAACCACAACGGTATCAGCCAAGACAGCGGGCTGACCCACCTGGGCCTGCAGCTCATTGTTACGAGCGCGCGACTCGTTCAGCTGATCTTCCATGTCAGACAGCTTGGCATTCAGCGCCTCAATCGTGCGCTGCTGTTCGTCATGTTTCTTGACCATGTCGTCAATGCCGGGAAGCATGGACAACGGGTCACGTTTCATCAACTTGCCCAGCACACACAACGCGCTGACAATGACGCCCTTGGTGGCGTCAACCCGATCCTGCTGGCGTTCGGACGCGAGCAGCGTATGGAATGACAGGTCCAGGTCATACAGCGGTTTGGCCGCCGCCGGAACGTCATCGAGTTTGCGCAGGTATGCGACCTGCATGTGGCCTTGCGCTTGGCGCATGGAACTGCTTTTGAGTCCGTGACGCGCCGACTGTATGTAGGCTGCGCTGGACTGGCGGGCCAAGACCACAAGGTCGTCGGCACCGTGGGTGGATGTATTGGTTGAGGTGTGTGACGTCTGATCGGTATTGAGTGTTTGCATAAGGAGTCAGTTGGTTCAACGGTTGATGTTTAAACCATAAGTCCCGATCGTCAATTACGACGACCGGGACCAATGGAATACTAGCTGTTAGCAAATACTTATAGCACAAAACCGACCCCTATTGCACCTAGCCCGTCTGGGGGGCCACCCCGGCTTCCAGCACCTGCCGCTCCGCTGGCAAGTCCCGTTTCTGGGCTGCCGCGTCCTGGTACCCCTGCGGGTACCGTTTCTTGAGCTTATTGATGTTGGTCTGGAGCACCGAGTCGAACTCAATGCCCAAGGCGTCCATGATAATGGCAGAGTACCAGTTCTGGTCCCCCAGTTCCTCAGCAATGTTGGCTTTGTCAACCGAAGTGGGGTCGCTGACGATATTCATCAATGGCGTGGACAGCTCAGCCACTTCATCAATCTGACCCAGCAAACCGTGCAGTACGCGGCGACTATAGCCCGGCAGGGTCGTTACCGTACCGAGTGCCCCTATCAATTCGGACGGTATGGACTGGCCCAACTCGAAGTACATAGCCACGGCTTTCGCCCGTTCGTCCGGCATGTTGTAATAGATGCCGCGTTTCAGATGGCTGGCTATGCCACCGGCTATTCTGAGCAGTTTGACACAACCCCATAAGGCTGCATTCTCCTGCGTTGTGAGGGTCTCCGAGTCCTTGGGCGCCTCGGTCAGTTTGGCTTGGCTGACGTAGTTCCCGGAGTTGACCGGGTCACGGGTGTAAACCGAGTAATTGCAAACCTCCGCTTTGGGCTCTGCCGTAAGGCGACGTAACACAGCGTCACGGAGGGCCGTGTCGGGTTGTGTCAGCCACGTTACAGAGGACAACTCCGTGTATGGCGTCAGATCCTCCAACTTAATTAGGTTATAGCATCGACCGTCAGGTAAAAATATTTTCGCTTTGATCATTCTTGTTTAGTTTCGTTGGTCACTGTCGGCGCAGAGAAGAAGATGTTCTGGGCTTGATCCAAATAGAACTTCTCCACTGCTGCCTTGTCCGCCGGGTCAATCCCGGCTTCTTTGAGTTTCTGGTCGCGCGCCATGTTTTCCACGGTAGCGCAAAAGCGCGTCTCCGAGACGAACTGGTTGAGCACGCCGGCCTTCAGGATATTGAGGCGCTCCACGTGTTCTGGTTTGGCTTCGAACTGAATCAACTGGTACAGCGCCGCGCCGTACAGGGATATGCCGTTGAGCAGCGTCAGCAGGTCCTGGATGACGTCGACGGCCACTTCGTTGGCGGATGGGTCACCGTTCCCGCCGGGGAGTTTGGCTTGCGCCCGGGCTTCCAGGTAGTTGAGCGCGTTCATGTACACTTGGCCGAACCGCTGGTCCAGGGTCGGATTCGAATCACTGACTTGATCTTGCGTTTGGTTGTTATTCATTTTAGTTGCACACCGAGGTGAGCAACAAACCAATCGCACAGGTCTGTACGTCTGTCAAACGCGTTTAATCGTAAGCCTCAGGATTGGCAACCACCCGATCCAACAAGTCATTTAACGCCTTCAAATGGCTGGGACTGCAGATGATGATCTTGCCTTTGCGACTGCGCGCCAAACTGAACTCACCCGTTTCAATGCGGGCTTGGAGTGCCTCGGCAATCAGCCATAGGTCCTGTTGGGATAAGTTCATCGACGTTTCATTGGAATCTCGCCGAGGTCAATCGCCTCCCGCACCATTTGCTCGTAATGCTTCACATGGGGCCATTCATCGCCTGGCGGAGGGTCCACGTAATTGTCCAGTTCGTCGACGAAGAATAATGATTCCGTCTGGCTGTCTTCCCCGTCCCCCTCATTCGTGACGAACCGGTCGCCGCGAGGCCCCTGCTCAATGTCGTCGTGCTTGTAGGTGTGATAAACGGTAACGCCGGCGTATTCTAGGAACACCTCCGGCGCTACCCATTCGGTTTTGTACGGCATAATCAGTCTTCCGAGTCGTTCGTGACTTCCACGTCCATCTCCTCATGGATCGTGATGAGTTGCGCGCCGTTGAAGTTCTGGTCTCGGGCCAGAGTCGCATTGATGATGTCAACCATATCCTCAACCTGCTTGTTCACCGGCACCCCGGTTATGTAGTCAAACTGCAGCAGCAAACCGCCGTGTACGTTAATTGATTTCATGTGTGAATACCGAATGTGTTCTCATGCAGGATGATCCCGCCATTGAAGCCCAGTCCGCCGGGCATGCTGCGGCCGTCGAAATAGAACTCATCCCGATGACAGTAGATTTTGGCCTGCTGAATCAGCCGAGACAATTCCAGTAGCAAGTCCTCAAAGGAGCGGCGACCGCCGTGCAGCCTTTCCTTGAAGTATTTGAGGGTCTTCCCGAACGACTCGGCGCCAGCCATGTTCACATGCTTGACCATCTGACAGATCGTCAGCTTGGGTGCTTCGATGTGGCGGTGTAACCGTTCCGTGTCGATCTCGATATTCAATGCCTTCGTCCGATCCTTGCGGAGCTCGGCACTGGCGTGCACCTTCCGCAGCACTTCCAGCAGTCGGTGCGTATTGACCACAATGACATCCGTGTCGGCCTTGAAGCAGCCGGAGTCACCGGTATGGTAATTCCCGGGCGACTCGGTCACTGTCAGTTTATCGCCCCAGAATGCCACGAGGCGCCCGCAGTCGCGTACGACGTGCGGGTAGCCACTCGGCGTGAGCTCCTCGGGCATGATGTAGATGCTGGACAGGTAAGCCGAGTCGGGCATCCTCCATTCCAGCATGACGCTCTTCCGACAGTTTTCGATGTTGATTTTGAGTTTCATCAGATTTGTTCTCCCGTCTCCATGCTGTAAATCGGATACGGGCATTTCTCTTCCTCGTCGAACCAATCCGTGCCGAGACAATAACACTTGTTGCCAGCCGGTTGGCCTTCCAACGCGTTGGTCAAATAGCATGCACCCGGTGCACACGGACTACAAAACTGTGCATACGTAAAGAACGGCGACTTCATGACCCACAGGTCACCCGACCCGTCGATCATCAACTCGTAACCGTCCTCCTTGTATTCGTAACGTGTGCAGTCACCGTTGTTGCCGGGATAGTTGTCACCGATCGCATCGGACATGCCGTCGTAGGCATCCTCAGCATACTTTTCCAATCCGAATTCCTTGAGCGCCCCAGCCAAGGCATCCTTGATGGCTTGCTGATAGTTCTCGTAGTCGATGTCCGTGCCGGCCGAGTAGATATCCTCCAGGGCATGCGGGCAGACTCGATTGGTGTGAATGATACCGTAGCGAATGCCTGTCTCTGGGTCTCGGTTGACCTGAGATCCTGGGCCTGTGTAATCCAAGCCGGCGTAGGTCCTCATGCTGCGACGGGTTCGGCCGGAGCGGCAGCGGCCTCCTTCGCACGGTACTTGGCTTCCTGCTCCTTGGTCAACCGGTCGTTGTCTGCTTTGAAGATTGCCACGGCGTCCGCCAGCGGCAACTCATTAAGCATCTTGTCCATCGTCGGATAGCGCTTGCGCAGCTTGGCAGCAAAGTCCGGCGTGTACTTGCCCTTGACCTGATAGATGCCGACCTTGTCGGTGTACGTGTAAATCAGGTTACGGCTCAGCTTGGATTTAACCTGCTTTGTCAGCAGATGGGTTTCCAGCAAGCCACCGATGAACGTCTCGGGCGTTTCATCATTCATATCGCCGTAGAATTCATACTGCGGCAGGGTCTTGCAGTACTCTTGCAATTTGGCGTAGGCACCGGGGACGAGGTTGTCGAAGCGCATGCAGCCACCGTTGCCGTCGTCGGAGACGCGGATTGAGGCTTTACCGTCGATGTGGATTGTGCCTTCGAAGCAGTTGGAGTCGTCCGAGGCAAACGCCGCATATTTGATATTTTTGAGTTCGATTTTCATTTGTTTAGTTTTTAAGTGATTGCTGCGGGTAGCAGAGTGCTCCGCATTCTGAACATTCGCCTGACGGTATAATGTTGCCCGGCTCAGTGCGCAGCCATAGGTCAGGGATGTCAGTCCAAGGTTTGTCGTCGAAGAAGCCGGCGTTGTAAACCTTACCGCAATTGTCGCATTCAATTTTTGTTTGGACGGTGTCATGGTAATGGTACTAGGTGTGGTTTGCCAGCCGTGCGTTCCCGGAGGTCGCGCAACTCGAGCGCCTCGGTGCATTTCTGTTCGTGATCGAGGAAGAAGTTCAAAACCCCTCTCATGGACCAGTTGACCAATTCATGTTCCGTTTCAGGGGCATGCTCGGGTCGGAAGAAATACCGCCAGCGGTCACAGTCATCAATTTTCTCGTACCGAACATCGCTGACCTTGCCATAAGCGTATGTGCGTAGGCGATCCGGACCGAGACGCCTAACTGGGCCGAACGCCAGAATTTGCGGATACTGCTCCGAGCCGAAGTCCTGGAGCACGTAGTCGAAGTTCTTGATGTTCTCCTGCATGGTCAGCCAGCAACGGCTGAGCGCCACTTCCGCGATCGTGGTGGGATGTCCCACCGACTTACGGTCGTTACCCTCACCTTCCGTGTAGCTGAACGAGAGTGCCCCAGAACCGGAGGCGTAGGATTCAAGTCTGGGTTTGATACTCCCACCGTGAACGGCGGGATTCTGTTTGATTGGGTTTGTCATATTTTAGTCTCCAATGTCCCAGATGCGGGGCTATCAATTAGACCCGAACGACTCCGCGCTGTGTGAGTCGCTAATCCACCGATGCAATCAAGTCCTCGACGTCCAATGTTGAACGCCGCGTTTGAATCTCGATGGTCTTCGTGTCTGCAAGCCGGGCAACTGAACAACTTTCCGTTCGGTTTATGGATATGGCCGCAGCGAGAGCAGGTCTGGCTTGTATAAGCCGGATCGACTTCCACTACGGTTACACCTGCAAGCCGTGCCTTGTATTGGATGAAGCCGGCGAGTTGTGCAAACGCCCACTGATTACGTTCCGAGTAGGAACGAATCTTTGAGCCTTTGGCATTAACCCCGGACAACTTTTCCAACGCAATAGCACGAGAATGTGTTTTGGCGTATTCCACGACTGTCTTGCTGACAACGTGATTTTGGTATGTTGAGCGTCGTGCATGGTTTTTATTCAGCTTCGACAGGAGACGACGCTTACCCTGTTTCTGCAAATTCTTCTTTCGGTTCCGCCAGCATGCCTTTGTACGTGCCGGATTGAAACCCATGTGCCTAACGTGCCCCGTCATCGGGTCAGCCATGACTGCTACGTTACCGACACTGTTTCGGTCGACGCCGATAACGCCAGTAGCTTTCACGGCCGGGGCGGTAGCGACATTGACACAGAAGTTAGCAAACCACCTACCTCTACGCTGAAAGATCTCAACGCTGCGCACATGACCCGCTATCGGACGAGGCCAGAACACTGGAATTACTGCTTTCTTGAATAATGCTGGAATACGCACGCCACCCGGTACCAGCTTGATCTGCTTCCCTTTGTCACCACAAACTGGAATCACAATACGTTTGACTGACTTGCATTTCGGGTTACGTTGATATTTTGCGACCAAGCTCTTGGCCACGACGCAGGGAACTTCCTTGTAGAATTTAGATGAGGTTTCGTTGCGGGCAAGCAGCATACGTTCAACAGCGGATCGGCATTGTATTTCCATCTTTGAAAGACCATGAGCAAACTCATCGGAAATCAAAGTTTTAAAACAGCAAGCCACAGTTTCTACAGGTGCACCTAACACACCGTTAACGTGAGGGATTGCGGCGCTGGAATTGTTCATGCGTTACTTCGAATTGCAGCAAGCTCTGCCAGCCGAGCCTGAAGCAGTGTTTTGTGCGTATAGTACTCACCCAGAGCAAGTCGCGGATCGTATAACGCAGCAGCAGCCTTTGCCACCGCGTCAAGCGCATCGTATTCCAACTTGGCGTTCTTCAACGTTTCCGCCTTGATGAAACCATCGCAATATGTGGACGGCTCCGTCTGCTCATGATTATCGTAGCAGCCTCCGCAGCCAGCTTCAGTTAACAGCTTTTGTAATGGGTGCATTTCTGAGTTGTTCATGTATATGACAGTCAATCCACTTTTTCGCAATGGCAGTGTTCGACGCCAAGTCAGCCCAAACGTCACCTCTGGGTGTGATTACCTGATAATTGTCGCAGTCCTGGTAATCAATCTTCTTGATGGTAAAACCTTTGTATTTCATAGACCTTTTGCGTCATTGACGACGCCTAGATAACTGCACACATCATGACGCATAGCATCTCGCGTGGCTTCAGTTACCTCGTCGTAAGATGATTCAATACAGGCTATAGCGCTCTCCAATGTACGTAATAACTCCGGGGCAGCTGCCAGCAACTTCGTGTGTTTCGAATCGTACACCACAGCGATGTTCGCGGGTGAGTCCTCGTCAATGACCATACCCTGCTCAAATGGTGATCCGGTATTGATGGTTCGAGCTCCCCAATTGTGATTATTTTCCATGTGATTGTGCAAACTGTTCCAAATCCTGCTGCCACCGGGCAAACTGGATCGCATAATTACTCACCTGATCCTCCGTGTAGCACACCCAGTGAAATCCCTTGCCGCCGGCGTCCAGCCAAGGCTGTAACACCCGTGGGAGCTCGTCATCGGTCAAGTGTGCGTTCGGATGGGCCAGTCGCCACTTGTTACCACTGGCTACCACCAGCTTCTCCAGGTAATCCTCGCCGAGGTGTCGGCGTACCCAGTTGTACTTGCCGGAGTAGCTGGCAGCGTTACGACGCCAGGCAGAGGTCAGCAGGCCCCAACCGGGGTGATGGTGATCCAAGTGCGAGACCATCGCGGCGCATGTCCGAGACGGTTCCAGGTCCTCCCAGAACGTCGGGTTCTGGTGCATGATTTCAAACTGCTTGTGCAGCGGAATGTCAGGCAACTTCGAAGCCAGCCAACCATGTGTATAAATGTCCCGCTCTGGGTATGGGATGCCGAGGGCCTTGCAGGCGCCCTTTTGGAAATTGACAAGTACGCCATCGAGATCAATCCAAATCATATAATGCGCACACCCTTCGGTTGCTTCTCGGTCTTCACCTCGAATGCAATATCCAGGACGTGCTTGACCTCGAAATTGATGATGTCGCCGGGGATGATGCCGTGGTAGTGGGTGCGGCGCGGCGGCGGGTCAGTCCAGACGGTACCGACGAACTTGGCACGCTTACGAGTCAGGATGGCCACCCAAATGGCCTCGGCCTTATGGACCTCCGGAGCGTCCACCACGAGCTTGACCATGTGGCCTGGCTTCAGGAGCGCAATCGCGTCTTTCGGCGGCATGGCCCATTTGTGGGGTGCCAGATTGCAGGCTTCCTGCGCGGTGAGGATGATGTAATTGGGAGCGATACGAGCTATCATTTTATCAGTTTTTTGTTATTGGGATTCCGTGTGTTAAAGACCGTGTGTTTGACCTGTCCATCTGCCGTCCACCGAAACCGGTAACCGAGACCCCGGGGACGTAGCAGCGCGTTGATCGTGTCCTCGGTCCTAGCCTGTAGTGCCACCCCTATGGGGAACGCCTCCGCGTACTTCAGCACCGTGTCGATGGCTGGCCAGACAGGGGCCAGCGCAGCCTCAATGTCAACGTGCACGCTGGGACGCGGCTGGCGGCCGGCGCGCGGCTGGCGGGGCACCGGCACCTTCTTGGGCACGTACCGTTCTTTCTGGGCCGGGGTGAGCTTTTGGATCTTCCGACTGATACAGAGGGTGTCTCGGTGACACTTGAGGCAGTCGTAGCCACCCTTGCGGCGCGGCAGACCGCAGCGACAGAATGGCGAGCCGCCTTTAATATTCGATCTGAAGCTCATTTGTTCCACAGCCTATTTGCTAGGCCTTTGCTGGTCAATACGAAAGTGTGGTATAAATGTGCCACGGGATACAGGACCATTATCAACGACTTGCGAAATCGACACATACTACAGGTTACAGAAAATGTACACTAAACTTGTAGTCAGAACTGTAGTCATGTCCAATTTGTGTACACTATTTAACGTTAATTATTTCGTTGTCGAAAAAACGTCTCACGAGCCGACTACAGTTTTTGCTACATTTGACCTTATTTGGGTCTCGGCGCCGGCCGCCGGCATGTAAACCGTTTGACCGTTTACATGCCGGCGCGGGCTAGTTTTTACTCCGATTCGTCCACCTCGGCCGGTTTGAGCCACCGGTTCTTCCGGCTGGAGATCATGTCCGCCGTATGGAGCACAAACTGCACCGGGGTCTCCTTGCCGGCCAGCGCGTACCGATTACCACAGTACGCTCCATCATGGTACCTGACGGCAAACTTGACCGTGTCGTTCAGCAAGTGGTAAAGCCCCGGGCTGATGGAATTCACCAGAAGCAGGGAAAGCTCGCCCTCGCGTACCGCGTCTATATTGCGGTCCATGAAGTCGCCGACCGCGGCGAGCATGTTGGGCGCCGTGTCGAACGCCGCGTAGCTGACCGTCGTCGGTGCAAAGGCTCCAGACTTGAACGTGTTCCAAAAGCCGTTAATTGCACGACCTAGCTGGAACGCACTCTTGTCCTTCACGTACGGTTTCTTCTCCGACTGCACCAGCGTGCCGTCCTTCTTGCCGGCCTTGATCATATTGGGCACATAGCAGTTACGGCCCAGCGGATCCCCCACCTTGCTGATGTCGTGCAGGACGATGGAGACCACCAGGTCTTCGAACCGCTGTTTCGGATCGCTCAACGAGAGCTCCTTGATGAGGAACTCAAGCATGTTGATGCCGAGGTGCAGTACATCCAAGGTGTGGTCGAGCAGACCGCCCGGCTCGGCTTGATGATGCCCAGAGGCCGCCGGCGCAGTGAGCAGCCGGGACTTGATGTGGGGCTGGGAAAGGAAGTCGATCAGCTGTTTACGGAGGGATTCGTTCTGGACGTGGAAACTGATGGTATCGAGGACTTTGTTGAATTGGATAGCGGTTTGTTCAGGTGTCATGGTTATTGATTAGTAAATTTATGGTTGTTGGCACAGCCGAGGGTAATGACCGAGCCGTTCACTTTTAACACGGTACAGTCTTCCACCGCCTCACAGAGCGGGCAGTAAGTGACGACGTCGTCATTCACTTTGAGGGGTTCATCTGCGGAGTTGTCTTCGTCGTATTCAGTCATTCGAAATGTGGGGCATAGTTGGGATAGAAGCACCAGAGCAACGCGAACACCCACTCAGGTGCTGCGCTCCGGGCCTCGGCTAACATTACATGGTTGATCTTAATGTCGACGCCGCGTGGTGCACTTTCAAACTTCACCCAGCGACGGAACTCAGCTTCGTCGAGCTGCAGACCGAGGGTGGCGTTTACGGCGTTCCGCAGCGGGTTGGCAACCAGTTGCTGTATGGGCATGGTGCTGGCCCGGCCGGCGTACGGCTTAGTGATGGTGGCTACGGGAGGGCGGAGGCGGTCGAGGATGTCTTTAGTGCGGGCGTCGGCTTTCAGCATTCAGGAAGTCACGGGCTTGCTGTTTAGCGTCTCGGAGCGTTGGTGCCCTGCCTATACGCTGGCTAAGTCCGGCGGAGGTAATACGCCACACATCCCACAATGGTTTAGGACTCCATGGGAAGGTGCGATGCCCTAGACGCCAATAGCAATTATCGGGCAGAGGGTTCTTTTCAGCCACAGAGTATTTGTTTGATCACGGCCAACTCGGCGCCATTTGTCGGGAAACCGTAGTCGTCACATGCGCCGGCATAGTCGCGCGGACGCCATTTATCGAAGACCTCACTTAGTGCATCGTGTAGTTGAGAGTCACTCAACTGCTTCAGAAATTTAACTGCGTCATCTTTATCCATTATGGTCAGTGTGTAGCCCTGGACCGACAAGACCGTTGTCGTACAGGAATTTGGTCAAATCCTTCAGGGACTTGATGCAGTGCACAACAATGTGATGGCGGTATGCCAGCATCTTGCGCTTGATTTTAAATATGTCAGTTTCGAGACCCTTAATATCCACGACAAAACGCCGACCGTCCGGGTGAGTAAGGACGAAGTCGCTCTCGTAGTTGATGGCTCGGTGATCCGTGTCGCCCAGCTTGAACGCCGGCTGCAACTCGAACACTTGGTGGTGCTGGAACACCTGGCCGTACTGCTTCAGAAGAGTGTAGGCTTTCGCTTCGAGCTTCGAGTCAAAGGTGATGCCGTCCACGGTACGCTCCGCGGGGGCAGAGACGTTATACTTGCCGTGACGCTTGAGGGGCGACTTGAGGGGTACTTGCTGGGCCGGTGGTGGCCACGTAGCCTTGCGTTTCGGCGGAGCGGAGTACGATCCGTCTGGTTGTAGGATGTAGTGTGCTGGAATGGCGCCCATCCCTGAACCTACTGCCCGGCACGCGCTTTGTCAATTTCAGCCATGTGCTTCTTCACAAACTCGGTGGCGTTGTCGTCATCCGTTTCAAGAGCAATGCCGCCATGGTGCTGCGACGGAGAATCCTGACCCTCGGCCGTGTCGCGCCGTGCCTGCTCCTCCACATCCCCATTCTGTGTCTTCGGCTTGTCCAGGATGGACGTCAGCGCGCCGGCAACGAACAAAGTTTTCAGCGGCGAGATTGAAAGCTCTTCAGCCTTCTTGATGCTCTCGTCCGAGGCGGCCAGCTTCGACATCAGCGGGGCCAAGGCAGCCTCGCGGACAGCCTGAGTGGACGATTCGACCAACCCGGTCAAATGCTCACGCTGGTGGTCATTGAGAGTCGGCAGGATGGAGAAGGTCCAAGTCGCGGATTTGAAGAACTCCGCGGCGACCATCGGGGCCAAGGCTTCCTTCAAGAGACCGTCGGTACAAAGCAGAGTGATAGCCAGATTCCGTTCCACCGGGTTGGTGTTGCGCCAGTTGGCACCTTTGACGGCGGCGAGCATTCCGTCGACGCCGGCAGACTTGATGAGTTCTTTGACTTCCGAGACGCGCCCGGATGCCAAGGCACTGACAACCGTGACGACATCGTTGTGCGACGCCATCTTCGTATCGGCCATCTGCGACCGCACAACGCCTTCCATAGCGTCGGGACTTACCTCGTCTTTAGGGTAGGGCTGACGGGTCTCGGGATCCACGGTACGGACGACGATCTTCTTCGGCTGGCCGACGGTGGGGCTCTGGATGGGCGGAAAGCGTTTCTGCAACATCTTGTTGGCAACAACGGCGGAGCCGAGGGCAGTCATCAGAAAAGCGAGGTATCCCGTGCCGACCATCTTGGTGGGGATGGAGTACTGGCTGGCCGACTTCGCATCAGCATTGCCCTGCAGATACACGTGGTGAGCTTGCGCCAACTCGTTATCGAGTTCTTTCTTGCGCTGCCGATTGTAGATGCTACGGACGGCGTTGTAGGCTAGGGCCGTGCCGGCCATGCCGGCGAGACCTGAGTAGGCGAAGGTCGTGGCGTTGTTACCGTTGGATGAGGCCTGCTTGGGCTGGGGACGTTTGCCGGGCAGATCGAGGTAAAGGGTGTCGTCGCCACCGCCGGGCGGTTTGGCGCCTTCCTGGAGTTCGCGGAGGTGGTTGGCGAAGGTGACCGCAGCGCCGGTGCCAGCGCCGAGCATTGCGCCGCCGCCGAGCATCCGTAACACGGTATTCCAATCAGTACCTGCGAACTTGGTGGCCATAAAATTATTTGGTGTCTTTCTTAACGATCAGCTTACGAAACTTGACCTTCTGAATCAATACAAACACTTTCCAGGTGCCCTGCGCTTGGAACGCCTCCACCTTGTGCTCCCGAAAGAACACATTGGAGTTCGGCATGTCCACCTTGGACAGCAGGTCGTTGTACATCTTCAGGTCTTCCGCGTTACTCACATCGAACAGCTTCGCCTCAATGCCATCGGATTTCCAGAACTCCGGGGTATCAAGTTGATCCGGGATGGTGGGTGTGTCCAACCACTCTTCCAGACCGTCCACCGAGATGACCTGTTCCTTACCCCCTGGTGTGGTCGCCGACTTGTTCGGCTTGATCGTCGGAACGCCGTACCCCATCGGCATAGCGGATCGGGTCTCTACCTTCAAGCTCTAGCCTCCGCGTTATACGGATACTTATTCCGCATGGATTCCTGCAGTTCGTGATTCAATTGATTGTAGTACGCCAACTGGTGCTTCTTCGATTCAACATCAGCCGTGCCCTGTGACGCGTGGCGTGACAGCATCCAGTAGAGCGCGCCGAGCCCCGCGCCACCAAGCACACCTGTGTAACCGACGCCTTTAGCCAGACTGCCGATACCTTCGGCTGCGTCCGCAAAGGCATGCTTTTCCAGACACTCGGCGACAGCGCAGGATTTGACCACCGTGCCGTACACGTCCTCAGCGTGGGCTGACCAGCCGGGAAGTTCGTGGATCATCTTGAGGTGCTGGGCCGGAGCGGAGAATTCATCGCCGCAGAAGCACATCACGTCATGGGCGCTTTTGACGACCAAGCGCTTGGCCGGCACGGCGTCGGGACTGGCCATACGGTGCGCGACCGCGGCGATCTTGGTCAACTCGCCAGGCGACCGACCGTGTGACATCAACGCGATATTAACGCCCCGTTGAAAAGCTTCAGTTTCCGGTTTCATAAAATTAAACGTATCGGGGCTGGCCAAACATGTCGGTCATCGGGCTCACACGCTGCCCAAACGCATTGGACTGGCCAGACGTCAGGTTGTGGCCGAGCGTCGCGCCGACGATGGCAAGCAGCGCCGTACCGCCAATGCCGAGCTTCAAGAGGAAGCGCGCGACTGCTATCCCCACACCAGCACCTGCCATCGGGCCGATGAACCGAGACAGGCTGGACTTGCGTTCGGGATTCAGCCCGTTCACAAAGCGCAGCAGAGTGGTCTTGTCCATGTAGTTCAGGCTGTTGTCAGCCATCACGCGGTCTTCAATATCCGAGCCGTCCTGCGACATCACCCCATAGAAAGCAGACTTCTGATGCGGCACTTCGGGCAGGGGCTCCTGAAAGTACGGAGCATTGAGCATCTTGCGCCGGGCGTACATGCTGAGCAGGAGGGATCCAACACCGCCGAGACCGGCGCCTACGGCCGCGCCGCGGGTGGGGTCACCGCCCGCCACGGTGGATGTGACGGCTCCGGCCGCCGCGCCGAGGCCGGCACCCATAAGGCCGGCGCGCATGTGGTTGTTGCCGAGGTTATCCATCAGAGGACGTAAAGGACGCAGTAGGCCGGCGTTGAGTGCCGCATTGGGCAACGTGGAGCCGGCGGTATAGCCCAGCGTCCAGCGTTGTGAGCCGGGCGTCGGGTTGAAAGTGAGGGGCGAGATCGACGGATTCATGCGTGCGGCCAACTCGTTAGCATTCGTGCTATTGAGTTGGCTGCGCACCGCTGATGTAAAATCCGGAGTCTGCATATTATCCGCGTCCAATTATAGGTCCATTGCCTGTACCCGTCACGCCATGCAAAATGCCCGGGTCTGTGAGCCATTCGTCCCAGTACTTACCTTCGCTGGTGTTGTCCGCGTTGACCGCGGCGGCCGGCAACCCTTTGGGGGCGTTCGGCACGGGACGTTCGCGCAATTGGCGCAATTCGTCCACCAGTTGGATGATGGCTGCTTTCGTGATCATTGCTGGGCGGCTTGTTGTTGAGCAGATTGTGCCACAGATGCCCGACCTTGGGAAGCTCCCTGTGACTTCATTCTCTCCATCTTGCCCTTGGCCACGTAATACAAAGATTCGTTTTGTCCGCGCACCGCATTCATAGCCTGCGTACGTTCGCCCGTCGACGGAATGCTGAGCCAGTACTGAGCCAGCTGATCGGCCTGGCCGGCGGCATCGCTCGGCGTGATATTGCCGGCGGAGGACATGCCCGGCGCGGAGCCCGCGGCGGAACCGTCCGGAGTCTCCGGGGCCATGAGGGAACCGGTCTCGACTTCCTTCTGGAAGTCCGTCTGCATCTTCATCTGATTCTTCTGGATCGCAAGATCCTCCGTCAGACGCTTCCGCATCTCGGCCACCGGGTCATCAATGCCGAGACTGCTGTACGCAGTTTCACGACTGATTTCGCCCATCGCACCCAACTGAAAGATAAGCTGTTTCCGTTCGAGGCTGTCCGCCATCGACGGCTTCTGTAACCGCACGTCCATCTGCGGCTGGTTAAGGTACGCCCGGATTTTCCGAGTCGCCCAACCTGCCATGCTGTTAAATCCCAAATGCAAGAACATGAACGAGTTCTCAAACAACCTCATCGCCGTCGGCACCTGCATCCACGTCAGACTGCCTTTGAACAGTTCCTGCGGATAACCCATACCATCCAACATGGCGGTCGTCTGGTACTCCATCATGTCCTTAGGAGTGAGTGTCTTACCTTCCGCGCCGAACTCTTGGTAGTTGACCGGGAAGGGCAGCGAATGCATGGCAAACTTATCGACTCGGCGATTCTTAATGATCTTGCGAATCTCCCCGGACCACCGGGAATTGATCAACGAGTCCATACCACTGTTGCCGGACCCATTCTGCGGGTTCGGGCTGAACAGACGGAACGGCAGCATGTAATCCAGACCGACGGCTTCGTCGATCTTACGGTACACCTGTAGTTGGTGCAGATTACGGTAGTTGGCAATGGTGCCAGGCATGCCCCAGCCGGCGTTTGAGATGCCGCTGACGGTGGGGGCTTTCAGATGAAAAATAGCGTCTCGGTCAAACAGGAAGTCCTTGCTGTTCTTGATGGCCTGCAACATCGGGAGCGGCGTCTCATTGACCACGTAAAGCCGGCCTTTCTTCACATCACTGATAAACTCCGGATCGAAACGGTAGATGTAGTTGCTGGACCCGGAAAGAACGTTATGCTGAATCGTGACGAACCGAGGATTCAGACGGATCATCTTGATGCGGGCCGAGTCGCGCGAACGCTGGTCACGGAACGGTAATCGGACGTGTCCGCCGGCGTGCAACGGATCCGGCACGGTGTACGTCATTGACCGAAAGTCGTATTTCGCCTGCCGACCGAAGAACTCGAGCGCGTATGACGTACGCGTCCCGGAGCGATCGTCAATGAGAAACCGGTCGAACGGGAAATGGATACGCGCCATGCCGTTTCCATAGCATCCCCACTCATCGCCCATCTCGTTCATGAAGCCAGGCATCTGCAACGAGTGTTTCAGGAATTCGTCCAGGTCATCCTGTTCCTCTTTGCTGCCGTCTTCGCCGGGATAGTCGAAGTCGGTGATGAAATGCCGTACGACTCGGGCCGTGGCCTGAATGTACTGCGGGTTCATGTAGTAGAGGAACAGACACATGTCCAACGCCGTTTCGAGCGTTTCAGGCATGGAGTTGCTGCTGGGCAACAAGAAGGGGTCGTCAAAGCGACGACTGTTCATTCCCAGCGACGAAACACTGATGTCATCAAAGGCCACAGTTAGAAAGGAGGCTACCGAGTTTCTTGAGACCCGGATCAGTCGCCGTTTCGCCCAAGGCGACCGGCTCCGAGTCGACCACCGCTACCGAGGGTTGACCGCTGACCGAACTCGGCGTCTTGCCTAGCTCAATTCTGCCGGTCTTGATAAACCCTAGCTGGTCGTCTTCGCGCATTGCAAGAATGAGATACCATACACGTCGTTCTCAGGCAAGCTGAAAGCCTGTCCAGTCCACATGACGTCCCATGTCTTGTCGCCAATTTTGAGCTTCAGATTATCCACCAGCTCCGTCAGCACGATGGAGAAATTCGGTCCATGCTCAATGGTAATGTACGGAGCATTGTCGTGGTACGACCGAACAATGAACTTCAGCGTGAAGCCGACCGCGGCGGGTTCACCGGCGCGGACGGCCGGCGGCGGGGTATATGTTAATTCAGCGGCGTAGGTACGACGCGGGGGCGGAGCGGGTTGCATAGGTCTGGATTCCGAGACGGGCGCTTCGGTCGGGCGGATGGCTGGGCTGACAGGGGGCGGCGTTGTAGGCGCACCGGTCAGGTACGCCTTGCGCTTGGCTTCCTGTTGTTCCCAGGCCAGCGGGCCGCCGCCGGGAGGTACGAGTTTATCGAGTTCGCTAGACATTCTGTAGTTCGTTGTTTTTGCAAGTTTCCTGCAGACACTTAAAGAATCGGTCAGCCAAGCCTTCCACCACCGTTTGGTTGAGCATACGTAGCTGATCCACCGAGGGTGACGGCTTCTCGTTAATCAACGTATGGTACGTCAGACGTAATTTCAACTGATTATCGTCACTCACCACATCGAGCACCATATAGGTGCGCATCGGGATGTCCAGGTTGATCACCAATTTGACCTGCGAGATGGCCGGGTCCAGTGTCAGCGTTGTGTCCAGGCCCTTGCTGCTGAAAATGGTGTGAATGCGTACGGCGGCGTGCGCTGCGATACTGAATGCCAGGATGGAGTCACCGCTGACCTGCGCCTGCTTGAAGCGGTCCTGGAGTACGGCAAAGGAGAGGACACTGGTCTCGACGTAGCTGTCGAGTGCGGAACCGGCAAAGAATTGTTCTGGGTCGAGGCCAAGGCGGTCGAAGATTTTGCGGATTTGCTTTTCGCCCGGGCAGGTCTGCTGGCGCAGCCAACGCATTACGGATTCTTTGCAATGACCTATTTTCTTGGAGACTTGGTCTGCGGTCAGATCGTGTTCGATCATGTAACTACGCAGGATTTGGGAGAATGGTTTCGAGTATTTTCTGTCCATGCAAAAGCAGCCAGACGCGAGGCTTGTGGCTTCGCGTCTGGCTGTGTTAAACGGAAATTAGGCCGCGGCGGGAGCCGGAGCAGCAACTTGAGCAATGTGCGCGCGAATGACTTCGGTGATTTTCGCACGCTTGGTCATCGTGGACTGGATGTGATCCGAGGCGCGCTTGTGCATCTCGCCCACTTCGGCGTCGGTCACCGGTTTGCCGAAAGCATCGGCCGCGGCTTTGACCTGGGTCACAAAACCCAAGAGATTGGCGCGCAAGAGAGATTCGTCGGACGGCTGATTGGTATTCATAGATAATTTGGTTTGCGACACCAAATTAGAATAACCGCAATCATGCGTCAACAACGAATTGAATAGGTCTCGGTACTGTTCCTTCAGCGCCGCATCATCGTGAGACGACGAATGCATACTTGAAACTCTCGGGCCAAACCTCGTGCAGCTTGTCGATTTCCTGATAGCTAAGAAAAGAGAACAACCCGCGCAGCCGCATTACTGCGGCGTACGAGGCATCGAATATATCCTGCCCCAATGGTTCCAAAACATCGGTGCGCCGAGTCACACCACTTCCCTCGGTATCTGCATACTCGGCCAACGCCGAGGCGAGCAACGGGCACACACCGCCGAACATGGAGCGCGGGCCACTGTCGTCGTAAATCAACACGTGGGCCGAGACGATCGTGATTGGCACAATCTTCGTGGTAACACGTTGGTCCAGATTGACTGGACCGAATCTGAGTTCTTCGTTCATAAATTATCTGATACCTAAAAAGGGGCGCCGAAGCACCCCTTGATTTGTTAACCGCGAGCAGCAAACAGTTGCTTCTGCCACACGTGCCGCCCGTAGGCGTTAAGCACCTGTTTCAGATGAGCCTGTCGGCTTTCGCGTAGACCAGCCTGTCTCGGAATCCCGAACAGTCCTGGCCGTATTCCTTGGGTCTGCTGCCAAGCATACCCGTATAGTGAGTTATGCAGCTTTTCCTGCATCTGCTTGATTTGTTCCGCCGAGTCGTCACCAACCAGCAGCGGACGCATCGTGTCCGTGCCGACGTAGATGGACTGGCCCAGCACAAACTTACCACCGTGCCGATTCTCCAACCACTGTCTGTTCTCCGTGAACGTCGCCGCCTTATGCTCGGCCGGTAGCCACACCGGGCTGATGTCCTGCGGCAGTTCCTTCACGAACAACCACTTGCCGGTTTCCACATCGAACTTCGGTTCGCCGTCTGGGTCCTGTTTGGACACTAGTTGGTAAAACCTGGGCTGAATAGGAATGCGACCATCGGAGCGCCGAATGAATCGGTCATTCTCGGTGTACCCGTCGCCGCACAGCAGTGGTAGGACCTCTTCCTGACTCAGGTTGTGCATGCTGGTATTGTTACCCAGAAAGCCCATCAAAGAGTCCGGTCGATAATAGAACGCGGCTGACTCGCCGTGGAGTGCCGTGCTAGCCCCTTCGGGCGTACCGGACAGAGCTGCCTCGAATCGGAACAGGCCGCGTTCCCGATCCACCTTGTGGATTCGGGCCACCATCACATACAATGCGAGTTCCAACTCGGCATTGAGATAACCAGTCAGCGGCTGCGAGAATCGAACAATCTGGCCGTGAATCAGATTGTACCGGTTCCGCCACCGTAGGACGCTGAGTGCCGCGTAACAAAGGCCCGTGTTATCCTCACGGGTTGGATAGAAGAAAGGGGGACGTTCCGACGACGGTTGATCCAGAATCACTTCCAGACCTTCCGCCACCGGCACGTCCCACCTGTGAACCACGTCTTGCAGGTCAGTTTTTGCCATAGCTAAATGATGATACCATCAAGTATTTATAGCACAAAAAGCCTACGTATTGCCGGCGTCCTTAACCGCGTTGTAATGAAACGTCCTATAATCCTCCTCAGCCCGTTTCAGCACATCCACAGCGTCCTGCATGCTTGTTTCCAGATACGCCAATTTTAAATCATGCAGTTCTTCCGCACTGAATCGTGACACTTTGAAGTCGTCATAAGCGCCGCGTAACTCGGCGACGTACAGGTCCCGATATACCTGGATTACCATGCGGCGCTCCCAGTGCACATAAAGCACACTGGCATTTTCATACAGCACCTCGCCCTGACTTACGAAACCCCAACTCTTGAGCAAGTCACAGGGCTTCATTCAACCAGCATCAGCACATAGATCTTGGTGTCGTCCATGTCGATGACCTGGTGCACCTTGAACTTGCCGCCGAGGATTTCTCCGACGCGGGCATTGCCGGCCTTATTCATGGCCTCCACCGCTTCTTCCAAGACCGGGGTCTGGAAGTCGATCGGCAGGTTGAGCGGTTCGAACGTTGAGCCGAGTTTCTGCAGCTGCAGGTGACTGGGGTCAATGTTGATCCGCGGCGAGAGCGGGCCTTGAGAGAGTTGCGGGTGGCGCATCACACCGACGATGAGACGCGGCTTCTTGGTGATGTCCGCGTTGATGATCCAGCGCACGCGGGTGTCGTTCCAGGGCTTGGAGAGTTGCGCCCACTTCCACACCTCTTCGGTGCATTGGTCGACCGTCTGGACGCCGTCCTTGATATGCGTGATGTACCAGGTTGTGGGGACTTCCTGGCCTTCGGCATTTGTCGTGACATCCGGCAGCCGGTGATCCGGCACGATACGGGAGACGACGAAGTTGCGAATCGGGTTCGCCGCTTTCTTTTCCACTTGGGGAGTTTCAGTTGACATAATTATTGTTGTTCCGACTGTTGAGTTTGTTCCGTTTTGCGCTTCGTAAACGTGGCCACGAGCTTATCAATGCCCTGCTGGACATCCGCCACCGTGACCACATTGTGTTCACGGAGGTAGATGCCATTGACCACACCGAAGATGTAAGTTGCACCACTTATGAGAAAAGTTCCAATCATTTTTTCAATTCCGGCACGGGCACCCCTTGCTCCTTATCGAAGAAGTATTTCTCCAATATGACCGAGGTGCCCAAGTTTTTGACACAGTCCGGACAGGCGTTCGTATGATAGAACTCCCCCGGACGTATTTGGAATCCAGACTTGCACCGCAACGGCTGGATCCGCGAGACCACCGACTTGCACTTGATACACACAATGTACGCAAAGTGCTTCACCTTGCTCGTACATTCATGATCGCTGCATAGGCAATCCGTGACGCCCTGCAGCACACCTGTATTGTGAATCCTGACCGAGCCGATCGGGATGAACTTCTTGCCACAAGCACAATGCGTCATCCCGGCGGGCGGCGTGAAGTCCCGAGTGTGGAACTTCGGCGCCGCCCCCATGTTGTCAATCAACCGCGCTAGTGGATCAAGATTCATCAGTTCATGCCTGACTCGGCCGGGAACCATTTGTCGATCTGCCGCAAGCACTCGTGAATCGTGTCCTCCCGCAACGCAATGTTGCGTGCAATGTAGATGCGATGTAGGAGCGTCCGCATCTCTTCGTATGTGGGCGACACGGTTGTCATCGTCTCATACGTCAGGTGCTTCACTGGCTCAGGCGTGGCTGAAGTAATTAGTGAGGAATTCATGCTTCTGTTCATCCGGGGTATTCAGCAGGTCTTGCATGGCGTCCAGCTTCGCGTAAGCATCGCGCTTACGTTGGGCCAGACGTTCAAAGTCGACCAGACTTAAATCACCCTTCATTACCGTAGTTTTACCACGGAACGGCAAGGTGTAAACAATAAACCCGTCCTTATCCAACTTCTTCAGGTGACTGTGTACCGTGGCATACTTGCGCCCAGTCTGCTTCAGCAACAGGTCAATGCTCAAGTCCACCGAGCCGTCCGGGAGCAGCATGCCGTACTTCTTGACGTCGTCCAGCAGCTTCACGAACTTCGCATCATCCGGCGGTTTAACGAATCGGATTGTCACCGGTTTGGTTTCGTCATCCTCACGGTCAATTACGCCAGACGACTTCAGCACGCCCAGCGAGGCACTGACCTGCTGCTCCTTGACCCCAATCATGGACGCCAGATCCGCTCCGGTCTTCATGATCTTCCGATCCTTGTCAGCGTGCTTCACCAACGTATGATAGACCCGCTCCACGTCACGACGTTCGGGGTGCGAGCACTCCAGCAGATACTGATTCGTGCTGAACGACTGCGGATCCACAAGTGCCACACACTGAGACGGTAAACCGTCGCGGGCTGCGCGGCCGGTCTCCTGGGAATAGGCCTCAATGGATGCCGGCACGTCCCTGTGCAGGATCATTCGGATGTCACGTTTGTCGATACCCATGCCGAACGCATTGGTGGCAAACATGACCCGCACGTCACCTGACATGAACAGGTTCTGATTCGACGTGCGCGCGTCGGACGGCATACCACCGTGGTACACGAGACTGCCGCCGGTGATGGCGTTGCCGAGGTTGTTGAACAGCTCCTCACAACGCTTCCGAGTCGCGCAGTACACGATCGTGGCACCGGTCGATTCCTCGACGTATTTCAGCACCTGCCGATCTGACTTGTAGTTCTCGCTTTTCAGTACCAACTCCTTGCGTGACGGCAGGTACAGCACCTTGGCGGCACCGACGATACCAAGCACGGAGCGGACATCCTTGTCGATTTCCTTTGTACACGTCGCGGTCATGGCCAACACGGCATCTGGGTTGACGGCCGAGATGAGGTTGCCGATCTTGACGTACGACGGGCGGAAGGAATCTGACCAGTTCGAAAGGCAGTTGTGTGTCAGGAAAGCCGTGCCATGCGGCATAGAAGTGTTACCACCATGCGACGAGTGAACAAAGAGGTTATGATTGTCCTCCACCTCAATGTCGTACAGATGTGGGTTTTTATGTCGATGCGGTCTAACCGAGGCTTGCACCTTCAACACTTTATGTACATCCGTCTGTAGCAATCCCGACCAAACGTGCTGTCCGCCTAATGTCCACTTCAGTTTTTTGAACATGCTGACATGAAAATAAGGCGACGCGGCCCGGAGTAGCACTAAGGCATCAGCCTGTTTGAAACACAGTGTCCAATACTTCTCCTTCTCACGGCGCACTCGGCCGGACACGCCGTATTTGGATTTGAGCATATCTGACAGTCGTAGTACTGAATGCTCTGGGAAATCTTCGGTATGCAAGACCAACGTGTGTGGGTTGTTTACCGATCCAGCCAAGGAACCGTCGTCCATAATCCAAACAGCTAAAGCCTTCGAATCAAACGTAGACAATAACGCAGCATCCAGGTCCGATTTGTTAAGTGCCCAAGGCAGCTTGAACATCTTACTTCTGCCTATCAGCGCCGGGGTCTGGGCATAACCGTTTTGTTCAATACGTTCACAATAACCACCAAGCAAGTGGGTTTTCCATCTGCAGTAGTCCGCTTGCTGTATTCCGTGTGTGTATTTGCAACGGTAATGCGTTTTATGTTTCGACGCGCGACCGAACCCGCCGTCACCAAAGAACGAACCAATTAGCAACTGGAGTTGGTCCGCGTTCGGCGTCGTCACGCTTCGAGTCCCGTGATTCACACCAACCAATGTGTCGACACCTGGTATAATGCTATCCGCCCGTTTCCAACCAGTCTGTGTCCACCACAGATGATCCGATGTAGACCGCAACATACCACTGTCCGTGTAAATGCTGGTCAGTGCCTTAAACGGCATCTGCCAACTATTCGTGATATTTTTGAATTCGCAGTGACCCTCTGCGCTCATGCTGAGCACTTTTGGCAACGGCTTACCAGCTACACGCAGATCATGCAGATCCTTAATGCGCATCTTACCTTCAGAAGTAGCTACACGCACATAGCCTTCGTGGCAGTGTGCTTCGTCTACGGTAACCAGATTTGGCCGTACCAACTTGATGACTCGGAGAAACTCTGAGTTCTCCAACCGTTCCGGGGCTACCAGCAAAAACTGGAGTTCTCCCATTTCCCAAGCCTTGAGCGTCATCATGTTCTCAGCCTGTGTCTGGCCGCTGCTGACCGCGCCGGCCGAGAGTCCGAGACGCTGGAGGCTAGTGACCTGATCCTGCATCAGCGCGACCAGCGGGCTGAAGATGAGACACTTCCAATCCATGCACACGGCCGGCACCACGCTGATGGCCGTCTTACCGTGGGCCGTGGGGATCACGGCAAACGTGTCACGGCAATGGAACAGGTTAAACACTGCCGTGTCCTGGCCGGGGCGCAGGGATGCGTAGCCCAGCATCTTGAGGGTTGCTGGGAGCTTTTTCATGCCGCGCATAAACGCCTCGGGCTTCGGCACGAACTGACGCGGCACGACGTCCGGCAGCGTTATGTCGGGGATGACTTCAGGTTGTAATGACATTGTATTTATTCATGTTTTGACGAGGGTGGCGGGAGTAGGTAGGTGTTGGTGCGCCGGGTCACTCGTATGTCCCAATTGGTCTGGGTCATGTTCAGCACATCCACGAGCAGTTGCAGCTGGAATTCCGCTGATTTGCTTTCGGTTACTACGGGACGCGCCTTGTGCGTTGAGTAAGTGGCCGACGCGATAATACCGAACAGCAGGCCAGCCGTTGCACACCACATTATTATACTAATTATGTGTTTATCAATCCACGTCATTTCGGTGTGAGGGTAGGCATATGGCGATATTGACCGATGAGGTAATCGTCGGCTTTATGTTCAATGGACTTCAGATAAAACACCACTTCGCCGAGACTCTCAAAATGGAACGGATCCACCCCGAACGTCTTGGCTGCTGCATCGCTCACGTACTCCGCCGGCTTGTAATACCGTCGGAGCACCCAAAAGTTATATTTGGGTTTATTCAACAAGAACCGTGACTTCTGGAGCAGGTTGCCCAGCTCCATCTCCACGGTCGGGAGCGCCCGATTTACAAGGTGGACACGCACAGTCTTACCGACTGCAGGTGCCGCCTCCTGAACCAGATCGCCCGCGTTGAATACGTTAAACGGGTTCCGAACTATGTACAGATGCTTCATAATAATCCAAAGGACACCGTCCGATCGTCCAAGCATGAACGCCCGGAACCTTGTGCACATCCGAGAGCAGCAGCCCACAGGTATTGCGAGCCACCACGGTTACCGAGCCGCCCGCTATGACAGCCAGACCGTCGGCGCAGCCGAGTACACGGTCCATGCAATCAAACAGCCATTCGTCGAAATAAGGCAGTTGCGCCGAACCGGGCTCCTCGCCGACCTGTTGCCGGTACAATCGACCGGCTCGGACAAACAGCTGGTCGAAGACCAACTGACCGGTCAGCAACTGGGCTCATCAGGGACGAAACAGGACAGAGGCGCTATGATGAGCTTCTGCGTATCGTTGATCGGTCTAAGGGTGAATTCCATCCGTGACTTGCTCATTGTGCTCATCAGGTCTCAACATCCGTGGCGGTTTCCACGAGTCCGACAAGGTGAATGGCATCTTTGCCGACCAGTACCGAGTCTACAGCCAGAATG
>Ga0075014_100000029_pt1 | contig 58815 bp, 52 predicted proteins | sample AleBraG_ABR_2014_FD_71472 | JGI IMG/M metagenome (GOLD analysis project Ga0075014, IMG submission 71472) | Freshwater sediment microbial communities in response to fracking from Pennsylvania, USA - Alex Branch Run_MetaG_ABR_2014 | ecosystem: Environmental > Aquatic > Freshwater > Creek >... | reverse complement strand
TCGAGCTGGCCCATCTCCTGGCCTTCGCCCTGGTAGTGCTTGCGGTAACGTTCGAGCGCGGCCTTCCAGCCGTGGGCGACGATGGTCCCGGAGAAGAACGTCAGTTCCTCAGAATTCCAGTAGCCCTGCATGAAGCCCTCGAGGTCGTGGCGGTTCCACGCTGCCTGCTGGTCGGTGAGGAGTTGGCGAACCTGGTCCGGGCCGGAGGCTTGTGACGGGGCGGACGTGGCGAAGGCAACGGCAAACACAATCACAGCGAGCAACTGTTTCATGGGATCCCCGGAGAGATTTACCGCGATGCAGTCCAGCCCAAAATGCAGCGGCCGGTCAGTATAGACCGGCCGTAGACCTTTCGGAAAACGTAAGCGGAGAGCTAGGCGCGTCGTCCCTTGGCCGCGGCAGCGGCGCCGGTGGCTTGCCACGGACGCTTCGGTCGCTCCGGTTCCGGCTTGTCACGGTCCACGATGCGGTCGTACTGGTAAGCGGCGCTCACCGTCCCCAGCGACTCGTTGTACAGGCTGGGAAGGCCGAGGGCTTCCTTCAGTTGCTCGCTGAAATCATGCAGGGCTTTGAGGTGATCGGCGGTGGCGGCGATTTCGGTCTTAGTGGTCTTCAGGACCTGCTGATAGCCCTTATTAATGAGCTTCGAAATCTCGCTGCCCACGAGATACCCGGGGTGGGCGAAGATCTTCACGCCGTTCTCGTCCGTCTTCTGGATGGCGGCGGATACGTTCAACTTCCTGAGAAACACGCGGTTTTGCGTGCCGGGAGCCTCCAGGATGTCGAAGCCGTTGTCGCGCAACCACGCCAGCGCTTCGTCCCAGGTTTTCCCTTGTTCAGCTTTCTTGGCCATTTCGTCAGTTACTTCCCTTCCGCTTAGATGCGCAAACGTCGGAATAAGTACGCTAAGATCCTCACCGCAAGAGAACGTGGAACCTACACTCCACCTGTTTAATCTATCAGAGGGCATTAGGAACCCAATCGGTCCCACCCCGCAAATTACTTAGGTCACGCATACTACACCTGTGGCAATGGACGCTTCAAAACCGAGCAGTCCTGATCCCGGGTCTCACGTCGAGCAGCATGCTGTCCGCGACGCTCGTCGCGTCGGCGAACATCTGCTGGATCGGATCGGCAAAACGCCACTGCTGCGGCTGGCCCGCGTGGCCCGCGAATTTCCCGGCGTCGAAATTCTCGGCAAGGCCGAGTGCTACACCCGGGAGGCTCGGTCAAGGATCGCGCTGCCGCCAACATCGTCACCGAAGCCCGGCGCAGCGGAAAACTCGAACCAGGAAAGATACTCCTCCACGCGACCAGTGGCAATACGGGAATTGCCTACGCCATGCTGGGCGCCGCCCTGGTCCAGGTGAAGCTTGAAATCTGCAACCTGGAATCTACAATCTGAAGCTTCCCCATGCTGAAGCTCAGTCCCTCGTGCTATGCCGCCCTCCGCCGCCACGGCGAGGAGACTTACCCCTACGAGTGCTGCGGCGTGCTGTTAGGGCAATTTGAGAACGACGCGCGGGTCGTGACCGCCGTCGTGCCTTGCGGCAACACGCGCGACGACTCGCCGCACAATCGCTACAACATTGACCCTCGCGACTTGGTGCGCATCCAACGCGAAGGCCGCGAGCGCGGCCTCGACATCGTCGGCTTCTACCACTCCCATCCCGATCATCCGCCGCGCTGGTCCGAGACCGACCTCGCCGAGGCGCATTGGATCGGCTGCTCCTATGTCATCACCACCGTGGACAAGGGAAAGGCGCAGGTGACGAACTCGTTTTTTCTGGCGGGGGAGACGGAAGAGTACAAGAAGTTTGAGAACGAGGACGTACGGATAGCGTAGCTCCCGGCGGCTCGCCCTCGATCGGACGCCCCGCAATCTCAAATCTAAGATCTGAAATCGTCTCCGCCTCGGCCGCGTCCTTTCCTCCTGCCGCGCATCTATAATGCAATGATGAAGATCCACATCCCAACCCCGCTGCGCCCTTATGCCGGCAAACAGGCCACGGTCGACGTTGCCGCCGGGACCGTCGGCGAGGCGCTGACCCAACTGGTCACGCAGCATCCCGACCTGCGGCGCCATCTTTATACCGACGATGGCCGCCTGCGCGCGTTCGTGAATGTTTACTTGAACGACGAGGACATCCGCTACCTGCAAAAGGAAGCAACCACTCTCAAGCCCGACGATGCTCTCTCCATCGTGCCTTCGATCGCCGGTGGTTGCCACGCGCAGGCTTGTTCGCGATAGTCTGCGCCTTCTACAATCTTGGAATCTCCCTGGAGTGAGGTCTGTATGCCGTCCGCCGTGGAAGCTGCTCTTCCGGTTCTGAGCAACGACGAAATCCTGCGCTACTCGCGCCATCTCATCATGCCCGAGGTCGGCATGGAGGGGCAGCAGAAGCTGAAAGCCGCGAAAGTGCTTTGTATTGGAGCCGGAGGCCTGGGCTCGCCGCTCGCGCTTTACCTGGCAGCCGCAGGCGTCGGAACGCTCGGCATTGTTGATTTCGACGTGGTGGACTTCACCAATCTGCAGCGTCAGATCATTCACTCCACTGCCGACGTGGGCCGCAAGAAGCTCGATTCCGCCGCCGAGAAACTGAAAGGCATCAACCCGTTCGTCGAAGTACGCAAGGTTGAGACGAAACTTTCCAGTGAGAATGCGCTCGAGCTCTTCCGCGAATTCGATATCATCGCCGACGGTACCGACAACTTTCCCACGCGCTACCTCGTCAACGACGCCTGCGTGCTCACCGGCAAACCGAACGTCTACGGCTCCATCTTTCGCTTTGAAGGACAAGCCAGCGTCTTCGCAACCGAAGGAGGGCCGTGCTACCGCTGCCTCTATCCCGAACCGCCACCTCCGGGACTGGTGCCCTCGTGCGCCGAAGGTGGCGTGCTGGGAATTCTGCCTGGCCTCGTGGGCGTGATTCAGGCAACCGAAACTATCAAGCTGATTCTCGGCTCCGGAGACCCGCTCATCGGCCGCCTGCTGCTGGTCGACGCGCTGGGCATGAAGTTCCGCGAACTCAAGCTGCGCAAGAATCCCGATTGCCCCGCCTGCGGCAGGCATCCGACGGTGACCAAGCTGATCGACTACAACGAATTCTGCGGCATCCGCGGACAGGAAGCGCCTGCAGCGACCTCGGGAGTGCCCGAAACCACAGTCGAAGAATTGAAACGCCGCCTCGACGCAGGAGAAAAAGTCTTCGTACTCGATGTGCGCGAGCCGCACGAATATCAGATCTGCCACATCAAGGGCCACCTGATTCCGCTGGGCGACCTGCCCAAGCGCATGAGCGAACTCGATTCCAGCCGCGAGATCGTGGTGCATTGCAAGTCAGGAGTGCGCAGCGCGAAAGCCGTGGCGCAACTGCAGCAGGCAGGCTTCCGCAAAGTCGCGAATCTCAAGGGCGGGATACTTGCCTGGGCAGACCGGATTGATCCGAAGGTGCCGAAGTACTAGCGAAGAGCTACCGCAGCGCTAGGAACGCGTCGGCAACGGAACGAACTTCACGACCACTGGCACGCCGCAGCCGCTTTCGAGAAGAGATCGCGCCAAGGACAACTCCGTCGCGTTGGCCGTCGACTCGGCGCTGCTTATCAGCACCCGAACCGTTTCCGGGGTTCGTTCCGCACTGATCCTCAGCTTGTGTTCTGATATTAGAACTGTCAACCGCAGAATCCCCGCCAGCAGGAACAGTTGCCGCCGCCGCTTCGCCGCCACCCTGCGAAAAGCGCGCTGATACGGCTCTGGCAGAGCCCCCGCGTGGTAACGGATCACAGCAATCACCAGCTGCCACGCCTCCGGCTCCCACCCCAGGGGCACCGGGAGTTCCGCCGCCATGCGCGCCGACTGCTTGTGGTGCACGGCCTTGGGCTTGTGCTTCTCTATCTCGAGCAGCAGCGCCGCGGCTTCCAGCTCGGCCTGCAAGTTCTGGCAGCTCGATGGCAGCACATCGGCGCGTAGCAGCTCTCCGTACACTCGGCGCGCGATCCCTGCCACCCTCCGCGCATGGGCCGGCGCGCCGTGACTGAACGCAGCGAACGTCTCCAACTTTGCCTGCAGGGCGCGCCCCAGTTGCTCGCCCGCTGGCAACTGCCCGCGCCAGACTCGCCACAGCGACTCCGGTCCCACCATGCGCTTCCGGTAGTTGGCGATGCGCTCTTCCCGTTCCCGCTCGATGCGCTCCCGCCAGTGGCCGACCATCTCCGCGTCATCAAACCCGTACGAGCGAATCAGTTCCCACAGCACATCGAAGTCGTGCACTTCACCCAAAGCATCCTGCAGTTCCTTGAGATCGCCGCCCCACGCCTCATGTTGCTGCGGCAGAAAATTCTCCACCGTGTAGCGAAAGCGCTTGATGCCGATGCGCAGCTGATGCCAGCTCGCCTTGCTGCGATTGCGCAGCGCGTGACGCTGCAGTTCCTGCGCTTCTTGCAGACGTTCCAGCGCGAGGTACTGAAAGGCCGGCCCCCCGAGTCGCACGCGCGCCGCCCGTTTCGCCAAGTGCGCCGCCCATTCCCGCCACTCCTCGTGGTCGAAGCGTCGTAGCGTCCCGAGCGCTTCCTGTTGCAGAGCGCGTTCCCGGTCGGCCAGGGTTTGGTCGAGGATTCTCCCCAGAACATCGGGTTCGGGATGCAGCCTCGTAATCCACGCCCGCATCACCTGCACGTCGCGCAGGTCGCCCAACGCTTTGAAGACGACGCCCCCGGCTTTCTTCATGCGCCGCCACGCGGGGTCGGGATCCATGGTGCGAAAGCCGTCGGCCATGGAGCGGCAACGGCGCAGCGCTACCCGCAAGTCGTGCACCGGATCGGCCGCCAGGTCCGGAATGGCGCGATCGCACTCTTCCAGGACGCGGTCCATCCAATAAGCGAAGCCAAGCTTGCGCTCCGCTGCCGCCGGCGGTTTTGGGACGAGGGCCAGGGTGGCTGACATGACGCGCATCTAGCATAGCGGACAGCAAGCCGCACTGCGTGCCATTCCCCTTGATGGGCTGACAACGACGGATATCGGGAGAGAAAGACATGGTTTAATCTTTGCGAATGAGTGAGATAGGGGCAAAATCTTGGAAACGAATGACTTGATACTGGAAGCTAACGTCATAACCATATCTTATAACTCGACGATGGCGGAGGGGTGGAGGGAAGTCAAGGGAAATGCGATGGGGACGTGCAAGTTTTCGGGGATGGAACAGAGAAACGTTTCCCATTGACAGGGATCGCCAGAAGTGTATGTTCGGAATCGTCGCTACACTGAGCCACTCTCTCCTGAGTGATCTGATGACCAATCGTCGAATCCTTGGTTGGGTTTGTAGCGCGCTCACTTAGGGGGTCACATGAGGAGAGTGCTTGGTGGGTTGCTATTAGCCTTCAGTAGTCTAAGTCTGCTGGCACAGACCGGTCTGCCACGCTTCGCGACCATCCAGGGTAGCGGCTTCGACAATGTCAATCTCTATAATCTCAACGTTCAGTTCCAGATCCCCATTGTTTCCATTACCGGGCGAGAGTTCTCCTTCAGCCCGGAGCTTACCTACAACTCCACCGTTTATCAGAACACTGGGAGTACCTGGACCGCTAGTGGCTTTGGTTGGTTACGGCTACCTGCGGGAACCGTAACCTTTAGCTCTCAAAAGCTCCGCTGCTTTCCTGACGATCTCACTCGCCAGTGGGAATACCGCTACTACAACTTCACGTACCAGGAAACAAACGGGACCGTTCACGTCTTTCCTTTGGACTTCCGGCTTCCCGAGTCACCGACGCAGTACCCGGAGTGCTCGGATGGGAACCCACAGTCAGGCTACGCCACAGATGCCTCGGGTTACTACGTTGAGGCTCCCGGTCTAGGAGGGCCAAGTCCGGTGAATGCCGTTCACCCGAAGGCTTATGCGCCGAGCGGCGCTGGCGTGGATTTTGCTGGAGTCATGTACGGCACGAATGGGAATTACGCCACCAACACTGTCGTGAATGCCAACGAAACCGACTGGAACGATTCCTCCGGCCGCTTGGCTCTGAAGGTCATCACCAACACGACGATACAGCCCTATACCACTCAATACCAGTATCCTGACACCTCAGGGGGGTTCTCGAACGTCGTCACCATGACGATGACAGCCAAGAACGTCTGGACGAGCTTCGCCTGCGCCAATGTTTCGGAATATCAACAGACCAACGTCCAGTTCCCTACCAGTGTCAGCCTGCCCAATGGCAGGAGCTACACCATCGATTACGAGAATTCGACTCTTCACTCCGGCTACACGACGGGCCGGATCTCGAAGATCACGCTTCCCACCGGAGGCTACATACAATACGCCTACGGCAGCGTGAACTGCGCCGACGGGACTCCTTTGACTCTCACGCGTACCGTGAACGATGGGACCACCAGCGTGGTCTGGACCTATACGCGAACCCAGAGTGGGGTCTGGCAGACCAGAGTGACCGCGCCCAGGCTCCCTTATGACTCCGCCAGCAACGAGACGCTGTACACCTTCGATAGCAACGGGCTGGAAACGCAGTCGAAGTTCTATCAAGGCACCGTCGCCAGCGGGACTCTATTACGGCAAGTCGACACCGCCCGCACCGGATACCTCCCGAATCAAGTGACGACTACGGTCGGAACCAGGCAAAAGAAAGTGGCCTACGGCTATGACGCGTATTGGAGAGTGAGCAGCGTCGCCGAGTATGATTGGGGTGCCTCTACGCCCGCGCGCACAACTCTATATACCTACAACTCCGCGCAAGCCTACTTGAGCGCGAACATACTCAATGCGCTAACCAGGGTCGAGGTCCACGACAGCAGTAGTACCGGCACGCTCCGTTCCGCGACGGACTACGTGTACGATGAGGCCGGCGCGATCACTTCCTGTCCCACCGGCGTTCCGAACCACAATCCTTCCTATGCTTGCGCCAACACCCCCGTGCGCGGGATCGCGACGACCATTAAACGCTATGCCGACGTCACCGTATCAGGCGGAGCCAGCCCGGTCGTGACCACTCTCACCTACGACAGCTTCGGCAACGCCCTGACAATGACAGTCGACGGAACATTGCAGAGTACAGCAACGTACTCCGCGACCACTCAGTATTCCCAGCCCGACTCCGTTGCCGTAGGCCAGGCTGGGACAGCGCTGACGACGTACTTCACGTACTTCACGGGTAATGGCCTGCTGGCGAGCACCACCGACCCAAATGGCATCGCAACAACTTTCCTTTATGACAACATGTACCGCTCGACGTCGGTGACTCGACCATCAGTAACCGGAACCGGGAATGTGACCACAACCACGGTGTATGACGACACAGCACGCACAGCAACGGTTACCAGCCCCTTGGACGCAGGTAGGACGCTGACGCAAGTGTCGTGGTTGGACTCGCTTGGTCGCAGTTACAAGACGCAAACCCCGGCGGGCACGACGCAGACGAGCTTCGATCCGGTGGGCCAAACCTACCAGGTCAGCAACCCATTTTCGAATGGCGGATCGCCTTCCTATTGGACCACGACGAAGTACGACGGGCTGGGGCGAACGCTGTCGGTTACAACCCCGGACAGTGTGTCTTCCACCCTCTCCTACACTTCCGATACGACCAACGGCGATGTTGTGACGGCCACGGATGGGGCCGGAAAACAAAAGAAGAGCATCTATGACGGGCTCGGTCGGCTCAGCAGTGTCTACGAACCAGACGTAGCCAACGGGAATTCGCTTACCGTGCAGACCTCCTATACCTACACGGCTCTCGACTCCCTGTTGCAGGTCACTCAGGGTGTACAGACCAGAGCGTTCAGCTACGACGGACTGAACCGTGTCAAGACGGCTCAGACACCCGAGGCTGGCACGGTAACGTACTCCTATGCCGGGTGCAGCAAAGACCCCTCCAACGTTTGTTCGCGAACGGACGCACGTGGCGTGATTACGAATTACACCTATGATCCGTTGAACCGCCTCTACCAAGCCAGCTACAACGTTGGCACGAGCGGGGTTCCCGCCACGGCTACTGTGACTTATACCTACGGCACCTCAGCGGCGAGCCACAACAACGGCAGGCTGATTGGACTCACTGATGGCACCCACATCGATGCGTACGGGTACGACGTTCTGGGCAACGTCTCGAGTGTAGGGCAGACTCTTGCTGCGCAAACCTACACCACGCAGTACCAGTACAACGAAGCCGGTCTGGTCACGCGAATGACCTATCCCTCTGGGATGTACTTGAATCAGGCATATGCCAACACGGGCCAGTTGGCGTCGCTAACCGAGAGCAGCGGCAAACAGTATGCTTCCGGGCTGTCTTACAATCCGGCCGGACAATTAACTAGTTACGCCATGGGACTGTCTGGTGGAACAGTGAATGTGGCGTTGGGTTATTCTGCCCAACGCATGCAGCTTGGGTCATTGAGTTATACCTACGGCGCGAATACTCTGTTTAGCCTCAGCTATGGCTACACGCAGAACGGCGGAAACAACGGGCAAATCACGGCCATCAACGACGGAATGAGCAGTGGACGCTCGGCTACCTACGGATACGATGCTTTGGCGCGCCTGACTTCGTTCTCTACGGCCGGCTCCGTCAGCTATCCCCAAAAGACCATGAGTTGGACCTATGACCGCTACGGCAATCGTCTGACCGAGGTAACGAACGGTAGTACACAGACGGTGAATCCGTCACCAACGACAAATCGGCTCAACCTCACCTACGATGCCAACGGCAATCTCACCAACGATGGCACGTATGGATTGACCTGGGATGCCGAAAATCGCATGGTGAGCTACGCGGGTGGCAGCGTCACCAATCAGTACGACGCCATAGGCCTCCGCGTGCGACGGACCAAGCAAGGCGGGAGTGATGTCATCTACGTCTTCGGTGGTACCCAACCGATTGCCGAATATGCTCCGGGTGCCGCTCCTAGCAGCCCTTCGGTGCAGTACGTCTATCTGGGAAACCAACTGGTTGCATCGAAGGCTGCCTCAACCTACACGTTCTACGAACGGGATCACTTGTCGATTCGCGGAGTTCTCGCGGACGCGTCTCCGGGGAGCCCGACGGAGCAAGGCGATTTGCCTTTCGGTGAGAACTGGTATGGCAGCAATCTCAAGTGGAAGTTCACTTCTTATGAACGCGACTCCGATGTAGGCGACGATTTCGCCATGTTCCGTCGCTTTCAGTATGTTTATGGCCGATTCAGCTCACCAGACCCGGTCGCGGGTTCTCCGGAAAATCCACAGTCGTGGAACCGGTATGCCTACGTCGTGGGCAATCCGGTGAGCTACACGGATCCCCTCGGCCAATTCCTGAGTGTTTGTGGCGTGACCGCCGATTGTAGTGACGAGGGTGGGGGTGGAGGGTACGACCCAGGTTGGTTCACTTGGGGCTGTTCCGACGTATACATGGATGGCATTTACTGGGGCACCCTCTGCAACGGACCCCCAAACCCGGGTCCAATGCCCGTCGACCTTCCCCAGCCGAGCCCGCCGCCTTTGATCTCGTTTAGTAGTTTCCTGTGCCAACCCGGTGACGCCGCCTTCAGCCTCAACGGAAACAGTGTTCTGCCGAGCCCGTCTGGTGGGGCATCTCTGAAAGTGGACACCGCCGCCGCACTGTTCTTTAGCGATTTTGCTTCCGCCTCCGCCAATCGACCGATCACGTTTCAACCCAACTCGGTAATATCGGTTGACCTCTTGCGAGATGGAGGCTACGTGGCTGGCTTTTCACCATCCCTGAAGGTTGGTGGGTTCATGGGCCTGGGCCCGAATATTACGTCGGTCACGTTTGGAGCGAATGGCAACGTAACAGGTGCATCTGCTAAAATTACGGTATTCGAAGCAGGTAGCTTGGTAACGAAACAACTCAACAAAGCCCTCGTGGCCGGCGGAACAGCGACCCCAGGATCTACAATTGAGTCGATCGTCAACACGCTTCTAGACCCGAATCCTACAGCCTGTGTGGCTGTCAACGTCAATGCGAGATTGCGCAAAGTAAAAGAGTAACCGTCGGGAAACCAAACCGGATGATCCCTATGAAAAACAGGATAATTCTCTCGCTGCTCGCAGTCAGTTACTTTTGGGGAGCGGCACCTGCACTTGTGTCCCAGATCGCATCGGCGACCGAGGGTCCCGTGTCAGTTGCTTGGCAGCTCCATATTGATGACCCAAGCTTCGATTTCTCGGCCTTGAGAATTTTGGTCCACTATCGGACTGGAAAATACCACAATTCGACGACACTGCCGCCCGTCACCCCAGATGTCGAAGGACGATTCACTGCGACCATACCTTCCGGCAACTGGGTCTCGGTCGAGGTTGGAACATCCGATCCAACAGTCCAGTCGCATGGGATCGATAGCTACACGATGTACGAGAACATACGGCAGACGGTGCTTCGCGAAGAATGGTATCTTGAACCGGGGCCAACTCGAAACGTAGAGCGGGTCCTACGGCTCGGGCGTGGGTCTGCATACAGAATCTGCGTACCGACCCCCTTGAAGAGCGGGTACCTACGACTTCACCGCCGGTTAAAGGGAATAACTGAAGGAATTGAACTCCAGATCGAATTCAACGATCCGAAAAGTCTTGCCGGGGCTTGGGTGGGAGGATTAGCACCGGCTAACTGGACTGTAAGATATTTGGAGGCGAACGGAGAGGTAGTTTCTTCTCAAGATGTGCAGTTAAGTCGGGGTGAGCGATCAGGTCCAGAGTGCCCGTGATTAGGTTACGATCCAGGTTGGCTCTCTTGGGGCTGCTACCCTCTGTACATGGGAAACGTGGGGACCGACGGGACGTTTCCTCTCACTTGCGGGGCTCGCCCACCCTAGTCTGCAGCGTTGAATCTGCGGTGGCCCCACCCTTGCGGTTTTCGAAGGGTGCGAAACGCTTCCGTTCCATCCTCAGAAAACTCGCACGTCCCCCCTGCTTTTCCCTTGACTTCCCGCCCGCCCCGCCCCCATAGTTGAGCTATAGATTGTAGATGCGATGTTAGCTATACGGACAAGTCGTTTGTTTCCAAGATTTTGCCCGTATCTCGCTGATTCCCAAAGATTAAACCCGAAAACCCACTCTATCTCGTTGATTCCAAAAGATCAGGGGGGAGGGGGTAGGGGGTGCTGAGAAGAAAGAAACCCTGCCGAGCGGGGCTCGGCCTGGACCCGTTCGGTCGCTGGCGCTCCCTCAGGGCAGGCTCCACTCAGTTCAGACGCCCGTCCCCACACGACCCCATCCCCACACGGGCAAAGTCAAAAGAAGGTCCTTACCCCTTCGCGAGGCTCAGGGTCAGGATGACAGGGATGAGGCGGGGGCGATGCCCGGGCGTATAATCTCTCGCCGAAAGCAGGAGGAGACCCTCATGGCCAAAACCAAGCAGTTCACCATTTCCATTCCGAACCAGCCCGGAGCGCTCGCCGAGATCGCCACCGCGCTGGGTCACGCGAAAGTGAACATCCTCGCCCTGCTGGGCACGACGCAGGGTACAAGCGGCTCCGTGGAACTCGTTGTGGACGATGTCCGCCGCGCCAAGAAAGCGCTCGACGAAAAGCACTGCTCTTACCTGGAGACGGCAGCGGAACAGTACGAACTGCCCAACAAGCCTGGCGCGCTCGCCGACTGCCTGGGCAAGCTGGCCGCGCGCGGCATCAACCTCAACTCGATCTGCGCCACCAGTTCCAAAGGTGGAAGGAAAGCGATAGTGGTGTATAGCGTCGCAGCCGCGGAGGCGACGACCGCCAACGCCGCCTAGGAGGTCAAGCGAGCCGGGCTAATCCAGCAGCGGTGGCGCTTAGGGGGGCAGTCGGAGCGACTTAGTTCCACAATTGAAAGGGCACCTAGAGGTGCCCAGTGTCTCGCTTGGTTTAAGGGTCTGGCCCCTCCCATCTCCTGGGCCCTGAGACATCGAGATGGGTAGTTTTATGAGGACCGATTCGATCTGCGGTCAGGCTTGGCTCTCTGGCAGCATCTCCTGTTTTCTGGTTTTGGGTCAGTGACTGCCGTCGCCGTCGTTTGTGATAAGTTCCCGAATTGGGTGGGTGCGGCTCATTCCCGCGGGCAGTGCCGAATATTGGGCACTCATTCCGAGGCTTCGGAAGGGATCGGTTCGCGGCCCTGCATCTTCAACGCCGGTCCACCGCCACGCCTCCTACATAGATTTCCCTAGCACATGACCGCGCATCACGTCGGAGGCGTCCACCGAGAACTCCGTGCAAGAAGGTGCGGGGCAGAGCCGGAAACCTGATCGACTCCGCCCCCGCCGGTTCTTAGCGGCTGAAGCTTCCGTTGAAGCCCGCACCGCGAAGGTTGATCATTTCGACTTCGTTGCCGTCGGGATTGAGCCGCACCGTCGCAATGCCCCGCGCCGGACCCAACTCCGTGCGTGTAATGCGCATGGTGAATTCCCTCCGGCCGTCGCTGCTGGTGATCTCGCCGTAGAAGAAATACTTGCGGTCGTTGCCGCTGAGCCCGACAGAGACCTGTCCAGTCGTATCGACATAGCCGCGTGTAATCGTCAGGTTGCCGGCCGGGCCCTCGTACGTGCCGCGACCCGCCGTATCCACCCGGACCTTGGGGTAGTTGTACACCGGTGGCCGATTGTCGTCGTCGTCCCAGTCACTGCCGCTTCGGAATTCCGCACGGCAGCCTTTGTCCACCCAAACCCGCCGATCGTCATAGCCCCAGGTTCGATTCTGGATACAGCTGGCTTGGCTGAGCTGGCGAATCATGGTCACGTCACCGCGCATGCGAATATCGCAGTATTTCCGTCGGCCATCGTTGGATTCACATTTGACGGTCTGGTCATGTCCGCCATAGCCGCCACCGCCGTGCCAATCGCCACCGCCACCACCGACCTGGAATTCCGCCCGGCATCCTTCATCCACCCATATCCCGCGCCCGTCATAGCCCCAGGTACGGCCTTCAATGCAACGTGCTTCGCTGATCTGGCGGGACAGGGTTACGCCCCCACGCGTGTCAGCATCACAGTAGTTCCGGCGCCCATCGTCGGACGAGCAACGGATGGTTGTGGCATTCCCGCCGCCCTGCCAGCCGCCACCGCTGCCGACCAGGAACTCTGCTCGGCAACCCGCGTCCACCCAAATGCCGCGCCCGTCATAGCCCCAGCTGCGGCCCTGCACGCAGCTCGCCTGGCTCAGCTGACGCGAGAGCGTCACGCCGCCCCGCGTGTCAGCGTCACAGTAGTTCCGGCGTCCATCGTCGGACGAGCAGCGGATGGTCTCGCTCGCCTGCGCCAGGGGGATGAACATGCCGGCCACGATGATGGCCACAATCCCTATTCTCTTGATTGCACGATAAAGCTTGGCACGCCTATTTCTCATGGAATTAGAGCCCTCCTTGTGAGATGCAGCCCGTCTCCTCCAGGAAAACGGTTAACCTGACCCGGGCGGACTGCAGCTTTCCTTCCAACTCGGGATGAGGATCGGGCTTGGTCGTGATAAGGGTACGCGCAGGGGCGCTCTGGTGTAAACCGCAGGGCTTTCGTCGGACTATTCGCACTTGATTCTGACTTATGTGGATGGTGGTCAGCGCCCCGCCTTGACCGCCGCCGCCAGTTCCCCGAGCAGTTCGCGAGTTTCGTCCCAGGCGATGCAACCGTCCGTGATGCTCTGCCCGTAGACGAGCGGCTTGCCCTTCACCAGCTTTTGCGCGCCCGCCACCAGGTTGCTCTCGATCATGAGGCCGATGATGCGATGGTCGCCTGCGCGAATCTGCCCGGCGACATCGCGGCAGACCGTGCCCTGTTTTTTCGGATCCTTGCCGCTGTTGGCGTGGCTGCAGTCAATCATGATGCGTGGCGCAAGTTTCGCGCTTCCGAGTTGCGCCGACACCTGCCGCACGCAGTCGGCCGTGTAGTTGACCGACCTTCTTCCGCCGCGCAGGATGATGTGGCAATCGGGATTGCCGTTGGTGGAGAAGATTGCCGACTGTCCGTGCTTGGTGTGGCCGAGGAAACAGTGCGCATGCGCCGCAGACTGTATGGCTTCGATCGCAATCTGCACGTCTCCGGATGTCGCATTCTTGAACCCCACCGGACAAGATAGACCCGAGACGAGTTGCCGATGAACCTGACTTTCTGTAGTGCGCGCGCCAATGGCGCCCCAACTGACCAGACCGGCCAGATACTGCGGCGTAATCATGTCGAGAAATTCCGTTCCCGCCGGCACGCCCATTTCGGCGAGATCGAGCAGCAGGTGCCGCGCCAGCCGCAGGCCATCATTGATGCGGTAGGACTGGTCGAGGAACGGATCGTTGATCAGTCCCTTCCATCCGATCGTGGTGCGCGGCTTCTCAAAGTACACGCGCATGACCAGCCGTAACTGGCGGGAAAGCTCGCCCATGGCCGCTTTCAGCAGCCCCGCGTATTCGAGTGCCGCCTTGGTGTCGTGGATGGAACACGGACCGACCACAACCAGCAGTCGCTTGTCCTTGCCCGCCAGAATGCTCGAGATCTCCCGCCGGAATTCGTACACAGCAGACGAGACGGCCGCACTCGTGGGCAGTTCCTCCTCGAGGAACACTGGAGGCAGCAGGACTTTCGTCCACTTAATGCGCAGATCGTCAGTGCGATGGATCATAAGGTCGGTAGCCCGAAAGAGGGATCACTCAAACTGCCTGCGGAAATCCGCAACCTGCTGTTTCAATTCCGTCACTTCCCCTTGCAGAGTCGCGACCTGCTCCTCCAGGCGAGCAATGCGCTCGGCCTCGGCCGAGGTTACAGGCACAACCGGAGCTGGCGGTTCGAACCCTTCCACGTCCCCGGCCAGCAAATGCGCATATCGCGACTCTTTCGTGCCGGGGACTCTCGGCAACATTTTCACCAGGGCCGGTTCGCGCTGCCCCAGGCGCTGCAGGCCGGACTGAACTTCGTCGAGATCACCGAAACGATGCATGCGTTCCGTGCGGCCGCGCAATTCCCCAGGCGTTTGCGGCCCACGCAGCAGAAGCACGCACAGGATGGCAATCTCCCGCCGGTCAAAGTTGTAGCGCTCCTGCAGTCGATGCTCATACTTGGTGACCCGGCTGTCGGCTCCGCTCGCGGGACCCGCCAGACGCTTCTCCTGCAAGCTGTGCAAAGCTTCGCGCACCGCATCTTCCGGGAGCGACGTCACGGGATCGCGATTGTTTTTCTGGTTGCAGGCGTTTACCAGCGCGTTCAGCGACAACGGATAGTAGTCCGGCGTAGTCAGGTCCTTTTCGACCAGCGCACCGAGTACGCGCACTTCAATTGCGGTCAGAACCGGATTCGGAGTTGGAGACGGAGTGGTTGCCATGCGATCTGGACAATTGTACAGAAGAGCCAGCTGCTAACCAGTCGGGTTCCGCGCCCACAAACGTTTGCTGCAAACACTCAGTTCTGTGACAAATTAAACGAATATCTGGCCCTACGATTCACCGTGGGATGCGCTCTGGAGGGTGCATGTTTGAGGAGATCGTAGAAAAACTGCAACACTGTCCCCATGTCAAGTACACCATGACGCAGGATTTTCTCAGCGTAGAGCCCTGCGCGCCCGATGGCTTTGAAGTGGCCATCCACCACGTCTGGGGCAGCCACTTCGTCGTGTTCTTCGACTCCTGGAGTGAACAGTTCGACAGTTTCCTGGTGGCCCGGGACTGGTTTTTTCTCGGACTCTCCGGACACTGCCGCATTCGCGCCCTCAGCAAGGGCGGCGTGCGCTTCGGCTGGATCCTGGAGCGCCTGGAAGACACCGGCTGGGTGGAGTGCGCCCGCAGCAAGAAGCTGCTCTTCCCCTTCTGGCGGCCGACCACCACAAGCTACCTGCAAAACCGGCTGTTTGGCGACGCGTAACCGGCCGGCGAAACTGGCTTAGCGGCCCGAATCAGAAAATATCTCTGTCTCTTCGCGGATTCGCAGCGGCGATAGGGATTCCTCACTCCGTTCGGAATGACAAGAGCCTTGCGTGCGACAAGAAGAAAGGGGCACCCGCGCCCAGTTCACGCCGGCGCGTGTGCCCCGGAACTACTTCTTCCTAGCGAATCACGAGGGGCCGCATCATGTCGTGCTCCTCGTGTTCGAGAATGTGGCAGTGCCACACGTATTCGGCGGCGTTCTTGATGCCGTACTGATTCCGCAGCCTCAGACTGGCAGGAACGGTGAAGGGGACCTTCGGCAGCTCGAATTTCATAATGACCGCCGTGACTTCCCCGGGGTTCATGCGTACGGTTTCCTTCCATCCCGACTCGTTGGGATCGGGCCTCGACTTCTGGCCGATCACGCTGAAGTCGGGCGTGGTCGCATCAAACGGAGCCCGCCACAAGATCTGGCAGTTGGCCAGGTGGAAGTGAATGGGGTGAGTATCTCCGGTGAGGTTGAAGATGCGCCAGACTTCAGTCGCCCCATCCGGGATGATCTCGGTCGGGAAGTCATCGTAGTTGTGGGCGAAAGTGAGATTGTTTGAGCCGTTTGGCATGGTGGTACCGAGCCGCTGTATGAGCCGCCCGTAGTCGTCAAAATCCTCGTTCAAGGTAAGATCGCGAACCGGCGTGTGTTCGGTGGGACGCATGCGCTCAAGAGCCAGCGGCAGCAGCGCGAGCCGCAATGCCGCGAACGTCTGCTGGAAGTTCAGCGAGTCCTTGGGTCCGCTTCTCGGGATCACCCGGAACTGCATGAGCGTTCGAGTATTCGGACCAACCCCAGGAGTGGTGTAGTCGTTGAGGGGATCTCCGCCCGGGAACGGCGCGGGTGGGTCGCTGTAGAGAATCAGCTTCGCGCCCGTTGGCACGTTGGAGAAATCAATGATGATGTCAGCGCGTTCGCCGGGCGCAATCATCAGATTGAACGGACCGTCGGGATTGGCGGTGTCAGGAGCGACCAGCGGCGTCTGCACCGGCGGGGCATTGAGCAGAACCGGCGCGGGCAGGAAGCCACCCTCGGTTCCGATCTGGATGAACGCGGGGCCGGCCTTCTTCAGATCCGCTTCCGTGCCTGAGGAATCCGCGTAGTAGAGCTGCAGGTTGTAGAAACGTGCCTGCGAACCGTTAAGGATGTGGAAACGGTAGCGGGCCTGCTCCACGGGCAGATACGGATAGGGCGCGCCATTGACCATGGCAGTATCGGCGAAGAACTCGGGCACGCAAGAGACCGGCGGCAGATTCTTGGGGTTGTTGCCGCCGCGCTCCCAGCGCGATGTCTCGTAGAGGTAGGGATACCACAACTCGCCGGGCTCACCCCAGATGTAATTGGGATCGCTGCCGTCCACGAAGGTCTTGTCCTGCAGTATGAGGGGAACCATCCGTGACGGAATGACGCCGGCGTTGATCAGCGTCTGCTCGAATGTGTCTGTAATGAGGTAGCCGGTCGCCATTCCGGCGTATGCATTCAGACGCGTGATGCCCAGCGCGTGATCGTGATACCAGGCCAGGCGGGCGCTCTGCTGGTTCGGGTAGTAGTACTCAGCCGTGCCCGGGGTCGGGCCCGGATTCTGGAAGCTGGGGCCGGCTCCCTGGTTTGGCCCCTTGGAGTGGGGAGTGAACCAGGAGAACGGTCCGCCATCCGAAGTCCAGGGAACAAAGCCTCCGTGGAAGTGAACGGTGGCGCGGTTCTGCGCCAGCTCCGCGCCCATGATCGTCGTATCCACTGGCAACGGATGCTTGTTCGGTAGTTCGTTCTTGGCCAGCAGACGAACCGGACGATTCTTCTGCGCCACGATCAAGCCGCCTAGGTACTTGTGGTCGCGGGTCGTCGCGTCGGCGTAGCCCCAAAACTTGGTGGGACCTGGCAGATCGGGATGCACCTGCTGGCTGAACTCACCCATCACGATCTTGTAGGCATCCACTCCGGGGTAGGTCGTGGTGTCAGGTGAGAGTACGGGGATGTAGTTGCCTAGTTCGTTCGCCCCTGTCGGTCCCAGACCCGGTATCGCGATATGGAACTTGCGAATGTTAGGCGGGCTTTGCGAGAAAGCGAAAGCTTTTCTGGAAAAGAGGGTATTCGAAAGCGCCACACCAGCTCCTGCCATGGCGCTCATTTTCATGAACCTGCGTCGACTGATCATTAGGACGTGCCTCCATGAATAGTTGCCTGGGGACTTGCCAATCCGGTTCCCAGATTCCGGTGCCTGGGAGTCGGCGGCCGGCATGGAAGGCAGGCCTACGGGGCGAATGACACCCCTGCGAGCAGCGTGAGGCAGGCGCCCCTCAGAGCTGTTCCGACATAAATTGCTTCTTTGCTTCGCCCCATGTGCGCCAGGACGGCGCCTCGACCTACCCTTGCAACCCTAAACCAGTACAGCGTGGCTCTCACAGACGTAGTTCGACGGTAGATGAGTCGCCCGAGAAAAGTCCTTACGAAAAGCTTGTAAATTTCTGTATTTTTCGCGATCATCCTTGGTTCGGACTTGTGCCGAATAACGGGCAGCAGCGGAGGTCCCGCTTCGGCGGGATTCTGGCCTGTGAGCCGTTAGGCCCCATCCCCCAAACACCCTGGCACGTCTTTAACTTTCATGTGGATCGCGGAGCAGGGTCTCTGCTCTGACTTCAATTTGCGGAAGGGAATTATGGCAGCAGAGCGCGCCATCTCTGCCTACAGGTTCGGCAAGTTTCTGCTCAATGTCGTCGAGCACGTGCTCTGGCGTGGAAATGAACGGGTCTCGCTTACGCCCAAAGAGTTCGACACGTTGCACGTCCTCGTCGCCCGGGCAGGACATGTGGTGGGCAAAGAGGAATTATTCCGCGCCGTCTGGCCCGATGCCTTTGTTGCCGAAACCAACATCACTCGCAACGTTTCCGTCCTGCGCAAGCACCTTGGCCCGCAGGCGATCAAAACAATTTCGAAGCGCGGCTACTGCTTCGCGCTCGCGGTGGAGCCGGTGAGTGAACTTTCCATCGAGCCGGTGACCTCGGTCCCCCGGCTCGCAGTCTTGCCCTTCGCCAATATGTCGGGGGACGAGACCCTCGACACCTGGGTGCATGCCGTTTGCGAAGTAACGATTGAACACTTGGTGCAAGGCCTGCGCGACTTTCTGCCCGTCGTATCTCTCGCCACGCTTGCCCGCTACCAGGAGACTGCCAAGGGCGCGCGGGAGACGGCTGAAAATCTGCGCGTGGAATACGTGCTCGCCGGCTGGGTACGGAGCGAGGCCGGAGCCCTGCGCCTGCATGTAGAAATCGTGAACGCAAGAACCTTTACGTTTGTTTGGGTGACCTCATATCACGTGCGGCGCGAGCAGGGGCTAACCACTGACGAAAGCCTCGCCACGAGAATCGCTCATGAAGCGAAAACGGCTCTCCTGCCGAGAGCTATCGTCTCCGCTAGCGGAAGCGTCGGAGTCGAGGCAGGCCAGGACTGAAAAGAAATCAGGCCACGCTTTTGAGGGCGTGGCCCGACGTCTTGCCGGCTGCAAACTAGTGATTTGTTTTTTCGCTTTCCGGCGCCGGCGTGCTGCTGGTGGTGGTGGTAACTTCGGGAGCCTTCACCGGCGTGATCTTCACCGTCGCCAGGATCTTCTCCAGCTGTTTGAAGACTGCGTCGCGATCGACGACTTTCACATCGTCGGCCGTTTCGTGCTGCGCGGTACCCAGCCCAAGGACGAACTCGTAGCAGGCTCCGCTGTCATACAAGTGATAGTACTTGGCGTCGGTCAGTTGCGGGACGTTGCCGTCCTTATCCTCGACCATGCCAAACTCATGTGCCCCCAGTTTCTCTTTCGAGGGCTCGGCTTTGCGGACTTCAGCATCTTTCGTGAAGGCAAACTGGCCGCATTGTTCCTCCGTCAGTTCCTTGTGCACGCTGACATTGAAGAAAGCTGCGCCAAAATCTGTTCCAGGATAGGCATCCTTCGGCATCTCCACCGCGACCACGTTCAAGCCACCTGGCTGAATGAAGTCCATGGCGACCGGAGTCGTCGCGGTCCACTCTTCCTTCGCCTGCTCGCCAACCTTCAGCGAGTATTTGCGCGGATACTGGAACGAAACGCCCGACGGGTCAGCATAGGTGACAATCTTCGACACATGGCGCCGCACCGGTTTCTTCGCTGCCGGCTGCACGGCCACTTGTACTGGGGTTACGGGCGGAGCCGTTGGCGCTGGAATCAGCGAAGGCGTTTCTTGCTTGCTGACCGCCGGCTTCGATTCCTTCGAGCACGCCACCGTGGTCAGGATGAACCCGATCACCACCAGCACGAGAAACGCGATGCCCTGTTGCTTGTACGACCAGGTGACGCACTCTTCGCCCGAGATATTCGACTTTGCGCTAAACCATTTCATTGTTGTTCTCCTTCTGCGGGACGCAGTCGCAGAGGGAGTGGCATGATTCGGACCAATGACTAAGCGATTGATTCAGAGCCTGTTACAGATGTAGCTGGCACGAGGATTTGTGGCGCGGGAGACACGCTGTGGGGTGTGTGACACGCCCGGAACCTCTTCTGGGCAAGACGAGAACCCATCTCACGAACAAGCACTGGCTTCTGCCGATTGCGGGCATCATCGGCCTGACGGAATGCAAGAATGTGGCACATCTTTGGCGAGCTGTCTTCCTGTGGTCCTTCCCTAATTGCGTGAATGGGGCGGGGCTGTCCGGGATCGCGGCAACGCTCACAACCTCGTTGGCGTGGAAGGTTCTTGGATTGGAGCGGGCGCAGGACTGGATCACTAACACCGAGACACGGACTCGCCCGAGGTGACAGCGCAGCCTGTAGTTATCGGATAGGTTCCAATTTCCGCCCCGGGAACAAATTCGACGGACCTCTGCACGGGATGGCGAGCCAGTCTGACTCGAAAGATTCGGGGCATTTTCAATCGAGGCCAGAAACTGCGGAACTATCGTGTCATCCGCGTTTCCTGGCTGCTAACGCATAACCACTTGCCGTTCAGCTTGACCCAAACGTCCACAAAACGACCATGGTGGACAAAAGGCTTGCCCCGGTCGGTGCCCCGGGTCGTGTAGGCGCTGGTCACGATGGCCGTCTCCCCGTACATGATCACCTTAAGGTCCTCGTTCCGAATCTCCTCTTCATGGTAGGACTTGTCCCCGATGCCCGCCAAGTATTGCGCCTTGTTCAGTAGTCGGCCTTGCCCGTCCACGTATACAAAGGAGTCAGCCATCATTGCACTCGCCGCGTTCACGTCGTGATGCAGCTCAGCCTGATTCCAAGCGTTCTCCAAACCGACCATCACGCTGTCTTCCGTCGTCTTCGGTATTGAAGGCTCTCCCATGGCGAGAGCCAGTGGAAGTGACAAAAGGAACGTTGCGATCCTGCGCTGCATTGTGGACTCCTTGAGGGCGGGCACTGGGCAGGACGAGCACCGTTGGGCGTCAATCCCGTACACCTATCCAACGAGCACCACAGAATTCCGGCCGTCGCGGAACGAATTGTAACTCTAACTGCAGAGGAAGACCGTGGCTTTTGTAGTTACCGCGCTGGGCGTCCTGACGGGCGCGCCGTACGGTAGGCAAAGAGAACCGAGTACACGAAACCCAGAGCTAGCAACCCTTGCTACGGATTCCGGTCGAATCACGGGCTACCCGGAAGTTAAGCAGGTCGGTAGGGGCTTATCGGAGTAGAAAATTGATTGTTCGTTGTAACTGGCGCCTACGCGAACCATCCCGAATGAGAACTTATGAGACACCCTGACACCCTCTAAAATGCAGGCGTGCGGGCAGAAGCCCAACCCTATCGTGGCCGACTGGCGCCGTCGCAGACGGGACTGCTCCACCTCGGCCACGCCCGTACGTTTTGGATTGCGGCCGAGCGCGCGCGGCAACGCGACGGCAGCCTGATTTTGCGGAATGAAGACCTTGATCCGCAACGTTGCCGGGCCGCCTTTGTTGCGGCGATGCTCGAAGACCTGCGCTGGCTGGGAATCACCTGGAACGAGGGTCCGGACTGCGGCGGAGCGTGGGGTCCCTACGCGCAGAGCGAGCGGCACGAGCACTATGTGGCGGCGTGGCGGCGGCTGCGCAACCAAGGGTTCATTTATCCCTGTACCTGCTCGCGCAAAGATCTGGCGCAAGCCGCCAGCGCGCCCAACGACGCAGATGCAGATGACGAGCCGCTGTATCCCGGAAAATGCCGCTCCCGATCCGATGCAAAGGAATTTGCTTTGCCCTCCGGCGTGAACTGGCGCTTTCGCGTGCCGGATGGCGAAGTGGTCGGGTTTCGCGACGGGAACCTCGGGCCGCAGCGATTCATAGCTGGCCGCGACTTCGGCGATTTCGTAGTCTGGCGGCGCGATGACGTCCCGGCGTATCAGCTAGCCGTGGTGGTAGATGATGCGCACCAGCGCATTACCGAAGTCGTACGCGGAGCCGACCTGCTCAAATCCACCGCGCGCCAGATTCTTCTATCGCGTGCCTTGGCATTGCCCGTACCCGACTACTACCACTGCGATCTGGTGCGCGACGAGTCAGGAGCGCGCCTGGCCAAGCGCTGCGACGCGCTCAGCATTCGTCACTTGCGCGAGTCAGGAATGAACGCTGCCGAAGTAGTGAAACGAGCCATGAATCTCAGAAAATAGAAGACAAGGTGTGTGCAGGTGGTTTGTGTGGGGCGGGTCTTCGACCCGCCCATACGGAGCGCCAGCTCGGCTCCCCGCTCGCGCTAAAACAGTGCCGTCGGCCGCCGGTTCCAGCTCTTCCCCTTCTCCTTCGCAATCTTCTCCATGTCGTTCACGTACGCCCCCGCCTGTGTCAGCACATGATGCAGGTCATTCCCCACGCTGATGAAGGTGAATCCCTTCTCCAGAAACTCCCCGACCCGCGAAGTGCCAAACAAAAACAATCCCAGGATCACGTTGTTCTTCCGCGCATTGTCGACAAGCTTCTGCGTCGCCGCGTTCAGCTCAGGTGACGTGTACATGTGCGGGAATTCATACTTTTCATACAGCCCCATCGACATGCACAGATCGTTCTGTCCCAGGAACAAAATGTCGACACCCGGCACCGCGGCAATCTCTTCCATGTTCTTGATGCACGATGCGGTCTCCACCTGCAGCGCCACGATGGCGTTGTTGTTCCAGTTACCCGCATAGCCGAGCAGCCCGTCCTTGTTCATGCTGCGCTGCGGGAAATACACGGAGCGCGTCCCCGTCGTGGGATACCGGGCGCAACTCACCGCCTGCCGAGCTTCGTCCGCCGTGTTGATATATGGAATGAGCACGCCGTCAGATCCCATATCGAGCGCCTGCTGAATCCCCGGACGGTCGTCATATCCGCCCACGCGCACCAGCGACTTCGCTCCACCGCTCGCAATGCCCGCCAGCATCGCCGAGAGCGTCTCGTACCCCATCGGTCCGTGTTGGGTATCCACCAGCAACCAGTCGTAACCGGAATGCGCCAGTTGCTCGGCCAGGGTCGGGCTGTGTGCGTTGAGGAAAAGCCCCATTTTGGGCTTCCCCTCGCGCAACTGCTTCTTGAAATCGGCGCCACTTAATGCGACCTGGGACATTTATGTTCGCTCCTTCTCCTGGCGATCAAAGGCACTTAGTGTAACCGACGGAAAGCCGCTAAAGGTGAACAGTCATTGGGATTTGGGAGCGGTTTGTGACCCCGGGTTAGGCGGCTCGACCGCGGCGTCGTTTTCTGAAATAAACGCCATTGATACGTCACATCAAGAGTTTTTATTGGTCGCCCGCGCTCCGGCAAGGTACGCTAAATGGTTGTTTCCCAGCCACCCCAATAGACCGTAGGGCAATGCCCACAACGAAGGAGATGCATGTCCACTGAACTACGCTCTTTTCTTGCGCTCTCGTATGACGAACTGGAATCGTTAAACCTCAAGGCCAAGGAGGCGCGCAAGAACCGCGTTGCCCCGGAGAAAATCCGGGAGGAGCGCCTCAAGTACCTTACCGACGAGAAGCGCATTAAAGCCGTCACCGTGCTGTTCAGCGACCTCGAAGGTCGCCTGCACATGCTCGACTACGACAAGAAGTTCCTGCTCAACAGCTGGGACAACCTGACCTTCGATGGCTCCTCGATTCGCGGCTTCACGGCCCAGCGCGAAAGCGACCTGCGCCTCGGTATCGACTGGGCCGCTTTCTACTGGGGTCCGGCTGACATTTTTGGCCCCGGCAAAGTGCTGGTATTCGGTGACGTCATCGACAAGGGCGGCGAGCCGTATTCGGCCGATATCCGCGGCGTCCTCAAGACCTACGCCAACCAGCTCTTCAAGAAGCAGGGTTACACCCTGAACGCCGCCAACGAAATCGAAGGCTTCCTCTTCAAGGGACCCGACGCCGAGCGCAACTACCATACGACCGGCAAGTTCGAGTACGTCAACACCGGCGGCTACTACCACTCCCTGCCCGGCGATCCGCTGCGCACGTTTATTGACACGACCGCCGAAGTGCAACGCGCCATGGGCTTCCAGAACGAGAAGGACCACCCGGAAGTCGCGCCCTCACAGTTCGAAATCAACTACAGCTACGGGGAAGTCGTCGCCGCCGCCGACCAGATCCAGCTCTACAAGCTGATTTGCCGCCAGGTCGCCAACAAGATGGGCTTCACCGCATCCTTCCTGCCAAAACCGGTCGTGGGCGTCAACGGCAGCGGCATGCACACCAACGTGTCCATCAGCAAGAACGGCAAGAACCTGTTCTGGGATCCCAAGGGCGAAGAGAAGCTGAGCAAGATGGGGTGGGAGTTCCTGGATCGCGTCCTGACCCACGGCAACGACATCTGTCTGCTAATGAATTCAAGCGTGAATGCTTACCGGCGGCTCGACCCACACTTCGAGGCGCCCAACCAGCTCAAGGCATCGCCCGTAGACCGCGGCGCCATGATCCGCGTCCCCATCGGCAACGAACGCAGCATGCGTATCGAAGTCCGCGCGGTTGCGCCCGACTCCAATCCCTACCTGGTCATGCTCTCGGTCTTCAAGAGCGGCATCGACGGCGAGACCTCGAAGATCAAGAACCTGCGCCAAGCCGAGCGCTATCTGCCTGACAACATTTACGACGCTATCGACAACTTCCGCAAGGCGAAGTGGACCACCGAACTGCTCGGTGAGGACGTAAAGGGCCGCTACGCCGATCTGAAGCAAGCCTCCGCCGATCGCTGCCCGCGCCTTTTGGGCACCTTCGTCAAATCGCAGGAGGTCCAGTACCATCACGACGTCTACAACCAGTTCCTGTGGAACTTGTTTTAGAGACTGGCTGCAACGTGGTACAGTAGTTCAAGCAGATTTCGCGGCCCGTGAGGAGCTCCTCTCGGGCCGTTTTACTTTGGAGGACTCATTATGGTTTCTATCGGCAAGCGCGTAGTGCATGAATATGTGCAGAGGAATCCGGGACCGTGCGAGCAGGTGTTTCCGCTGCTCTGTCCGGTGCGCGAGGCGGAGTGGCTCCCCGGATGGAAGTACCGCCTGATTCATTCGAATTCCGGCCTGGCCGAACTGGGTTGCGTCTTCGCCACCCCCGCGCCCGATGGCTCAGAACAGACCTGGATCGTGACCCAGCATGATCCGCGCCACTTGCAGATTCACTTCTGCTGGATTCGCCCCGGCATGATCGCCACCCGCCTCGAAATTGCCCTCAAGCCCGAAGGCAGCGACGAAACGCGAACCTACATCCGCTACACCTACACCGGCTTGTCGGAAGCAGGAAATCGCGAGCTCGACGGCTACGACGAGAACTGGTTTCTCACCAAGATGCTGGGATGGGAAAAAGCCATCAACCACTACCTGCGCACCGGCGAAAAAACGGCGGCGTAGACGGCTCCGGTAGAAATGATCGGGCAATACAGAGGCTACCGCACTCGATCGGTCGCACCACATCCGCCACCTGCACATCATGGATTCGTGAACTGATTGTCCCTTTCAGGCACTCCCGCCCAGGCAACAACTGCAAGGGTCATCATCAATAAAATCGACATCAACACGCAAACGGCAAAGATGTCCGACACCCTCCAGTGTCTTCCCGAGGCATCGATCACCGTGGCGGGTGTTGAGGCGGGAATTCCGATCAGAAGATTGCCCACGGCGGACACAGCGTAGAACAAAATCGCCAGACGCCAATAGCTTCTCCGGACCGGAACGGTCGTCCGCTTTCTCAGATAAAGGGCGAAAAGCTGGTAGAAGATGTAGAGTGTCAGGAACCAGCCCAGGAAGTTACTCACGGGCACGCCGAAGTAAGCGCCTCCGTCCCGCCACACCCACGCGCGATCGATGTAGGCCCAGACCGGATCCATGGAAAGATCCCAAGCAACCATCGCGAAGCTCGCCACCAATGGTGCGAGGAATAGATCCCTTCCCGACGGGGACCGATCATGCAGCCTCAGGCCCGACAGAGCCACCAGCCAAGACAGGTAGCCCATGCCCACATAGGCCAGAGCGAGCAGGATGGGAAGCCCGAACAGCTTTGGTCCCATCAGATCGGTGAACTCGTAGTGGCCAAACGGGAAGCCCGTTCTCAGGCTCAGCAGTTCGAAGAAACTTCCGACGGCTAGGCACAATGCCATGAAAATGAAAATGCCGCGCATACGATAAATGCGGCTGCCGTGAACACCCGCAAAAATAGCAGGTGGCAGCACATGGAGAACAACGATCAATAGGTTCGGAACTTTGCCCGCATAGAGCTGCAAAACTCTCCCCGCGGCATACAGGAGCAGCAGAACAAGGAGCAGGCGCCTCGTTCGGCGATCAGCGTCGTCCTGGGATGGCATCGAAAAAGTATAGAGGCTTGCAGTGTGTGCCGGCCAAAGTCACACATTTCAGCGCCGCGGCGCGTTTGCCACCCACCATTCTTTGGCATAATCGTATTATGGCTATTGCTTGGTCCGAGCAGCGCTGGTTTCCTAAGTCAGTCCTTTGTTTGCGCGGCTATACCTTCGACAGATTTCTGCGTGATCTCGTTGCGGGCGTCACGGTCGGTCTCGTGGCGCTACCGCTCGCCATGGCCTTCTCCATTGCCTCAGGCCTTTCGCCGCAGGCCGGCATCTACTGCGCCGTAGTCACCGGGTTCCTCATCTCCGTACTCGGCGGATCGAAAACGCAGATCGGTGGCCCCACCGGTGCCTTCGTCGTCGTGGTGTCGGGCATCGTGGCGGCGCACGGCGTCGACGGCCTCTTTATGTGCACGGTGATGGCGGGAATTCTGCTCGTCATCATGGGTCTCAGCGGGGCCGGCACAGCCGTCAAGTTCATTCCACGTCCCGTAGTGGTCGGCTTCACCAACGGCATCGCCGTTCTGATCGCCAGCACACAGATCAAAGATTTCTTTGGCCTGCAAATTGACAAGGTTCCCGGCGTGTTTTGGCAGCGCATGGAGGTGCTGGCCAGCCATTTCAGGACCCTGTCGCTTGAAGCCACCGTCCTGGCAGCTCTGACTGTCGTGATCATGCTGCTCTGCCGCCTGATCTCGAACCGCATCCCCGGCGCCATCGTCGCACTCCTCGTTGGCACGGCCGGCGTCGTCCTGCTCAAGCTTCCGGTCGAGACTGTCGGCACGCGCTTTGGCGGAATCCCCAGCGGCATGCCACACCTCGACATCCCACGCTTCCGCTGGGACCTGATCCACGGCCTTCTCGGCCCCGCCGTAACGGTTGCCATGCTGGGCGCTATCGAGTCACTCATGTCCGCAGTCGTTGCCGATCGCATGAGCAATGACAGACACAACCCCAACGTGGAACTCTTCGGACAAGGCGTCGCCAACATCGTCTCTCCCATGTTCGGCGGCTTGCCCGCAACCGGCGCCATCGCGCGCACTGCCACCAACATCCGATCCGGCGCGCAGAGCCCCGTAGCCGGAATGATTCACAGCCTCACCCTGCTCTGCGTGCTCCTTTTTGCTGCCCCCGCTGCGAAGTTCATCCCCATGGCAGTCCTCGCGGGCATCCTCATGATTGTGGCCTACAACATGGGCGAGTGGCGCGAGATTCCCCAACTGCTCAAGCTGACGAAGACCGACATCAGTGTCTGGCTGGTCACGTTCGCGCTAACTGTGTTCGCCGACCTGACCGTCGCGGTCGAAGCCGGCATGATTCTCGCCGCTCTGCTCTTCATCAGCCGCATCGCCCAGACCACCACGGTCGCGCAGGTCACCGACGATTACCTCGAAGACGGCCGCGCCCACATCCTGCAGGACAAAGCCATCCCTTATTTCGTCACCATCTTCCGCATTCACGGCCCGTTCCTGTTTGGCGCGACCGACAAAATTGCGGCCATCACCGAGAACATGCATGAACTGCCGCCGGTGGTGATTCTGCGCCTGCGCAACATGACCGCGCTCGACGCCACCGGCCTGCACGCCATCGAAGATGTCGCCCGCCAGCTGCAAGCCTCCAGGCGCGAGCTGATTCTGTGTGGCGCCCGAGAGCAGCCCGCCAAGCTCATCCACGGAACTGAATTTGAGGAACTCGTAGGTAAGGAAAATATCTGCGAGAACGTGGAAACCGCACTGCGCCGCGCTGAAGAAATCTTCGAGGGCATGAAGCCGCTCGAAGCAGCCTCCGGTCTGGCCTAGCCCACGGAGCCCCGCGTTTCCGCCGGCCCTCCTTGCATCCGAAGCGCAGACCATTTATTGTCTCGAACGGGGTTGCAACCCGCCTCACTATGCGCGTTCTCTTACATTGGGTGTTAAGCGCCCTCGCCGTCTGGATCGTGGCGCAATTTGTGCCTGGCTTCGAAGTTCACGGCGTAAAAGCCGCGTTGCTGGCCGCGCTCGTGATCGGCCTCGTAAACGCCACCGTCGGCGCACTCCTGAAACTAATCACCCTGCCGCTCACCATCGTCACTCTCGGCATTTTCTGGATCGTAATCAACGCCCTGATGCTCAAGCTGGCCACGGTTTTCGTCCCCGGCTTCGAGATTCACGGCTTCCTCGCCGCATTCCTTGGTGCGATCGTCCTAAGCGTCGTGAATATGATCCTGCGGCATCTCATCATGCCGCGCACGCAGAACTGACCTCAGGCCGCCGCCCGCACCCTCGGCATCAGATACTCCGGCCCCACCGGATTGGGAATCGACTCCGCTAGAATGCGGTCAATCTCCTTCATCGCCGCTCCATCCAGCTTCCAGTCCCACGCACCCGAGATCGGTGCGAGCTGCTCAATCTTCCTTCCTCCCCAGAGCACGATGCTCAGTCCCGGCTGATCCAGCAACCAGCGCAGCGCCAGATCAATCACCCGCTTCCCAAAATTCCCCGCCAGCCCATCCAGTCGCTCCACTGCCGAGAGGTACGCCGGATAGCGATCGGGCGCAAATTTCGGATCAATCTGCCGAATGTCATCCGACGTATGCGCCGTATCCGGACGCATCCGCCCGCTCAGCAACCCGCGGCACAGCGGACTGTAGTTCATCACCGCAATGTCGTTCCTCCGGCAGTAAGGCAAGACTTCCTTCTCAATCTCCCGCTCAAACAGGTTGTACGGCGGCTGATTCGTGCTGATCCGCGCCTTGCGTCGAAAAGCCTCCATTTGTCCCGGCTGAAAGTTGCTGACGCCGATGATCCGAATCTTGCCCTGCCGCTTCAGCTCAGCGAACACCTCGCCAGTTTCTTCGAATGGCACAACCGGATCAGGCCAATGTACCTGGTACAGATCGATCACATCGGTCTGCAGCCGCCGCAGCGAGTCTTCCAATTCGCGCAGGGTGACCTCGCGCCGGCTATCGGTAAATATCCCTCTTTCCATGTTGCTGAAATCGAGGCCGCACTTGGTGGCGATGATCGCCCCCTTACGCCGACTGCCTGCGAGCGCTTTGCCAAGAATCTCCTCGCCCAGCCCTTTGCCGTAGATGGGCGCTGTATCGAACAGGTTGACGCCAAGGTCGAGCGCACCGTGAATGGTTCGGATGGCAGCGGCTTCATTCGCGCCGCCCCAACCCAGCCCGCCAATCGACCACGTACCCAGCGCAATGCGACTGGCGCGAACATCCGTTCCGGGGATAATAGTGTGTTCCATAGCTGAGGAAGTGTAGAACCGGTCCACGCAGACGGACAAGGAGGGTTAGAGGGTATGGACAAGAAGTTGAAATTCAAGATCAGGCTGGAAGGAATGGAAGGCTCTTCCGTGGCCGCCATCATCGCTCCCTTCTGCACGCAGGAAGTCTTCGGCACCAAAGCCCGCGTTGCCTGTGAAAGGCACGATCAACGGCTATCCCTTTCGTTCCTCCCTCATGCCCATGAGCGGTCAGCACAGGATGATAGTGAACCGCGAAATCCGCGAAGGAGCGGGCGTGAAGGCAGGCGACACGGTATCGGTAGTAATGGAGCGCGACCAGGTGGAGCGCAAAGTAGAAATTCCCGCGCCGCTGAAGAAGGAACTGGCCAAAAGCAAAGCAGCAAAAGACCGCTGGACGACTCTCTCATACACCCAGCAGAAAGAAATGGCCCGGTTCATCACGGAAACAAAACAGGAAGAAACGCGGACGCGCCGCCTGGCCAAAGTGATGGACGTCCTCAAATTCCGTAAGAAATGGATGGGACACTGAAGCGTGAGTCCTTCCTTCACTTATCGTGCTTCGGTCTGATTCGGATCTCGAATACCGTCGGCCACAATTTACCGGTAACGAATAGCCGCTTTCGCTGCCGATCATACGCGATACCGTTGAGGACGGCATCCGGTCCCAGGTGATAAACCGGACTGAGTAGACCCGTCAGATCAATCCATCCCACTACCTCACCCGTTCGAGGCGAAATGCGAGCGATGCGGTCGGTCTGCCAGATATTGGCGAGGATTTCGCCTTCCACAAATTCCAGTTCATTCAACTGAGCAATCGCCCTTACGCCTTCATGAACTCGCAAGCGCCGCTTCTCGGCGAAGGTGTTGGGATCGAGGACGCGAATGTCCGAGGTTCCGTCGCTCATGAAGAGGTCGCGGCCATCCGTAGTCAGACCCCAGCCCTCCCCGCTGTACGAGAAACTCCGCAAGCGATGGAAGTCTCGCAAGTCATACACAAATCCAACGTGCGACCGCCAGGTAAGTGGATGACTCTGTCCCCGACGACAGTTATGCCTTCGCCAAACAGCTCCGGCGCCAGGTCGACTTTCCTAATGACCTCTCCCGTCTCGAGACGCACCTGCCGGAGGGAGGACCTTCCGTTCAAGCCCGTGCCCTCGTAGAAATATCCGTTGTGATAAGTAAGCCCCTGCGTGAAGGCGCCTGGGTCGTGAGGAAACTGGCTGACAATCTCAAACGTGTACTCGGCGGGAGATTTCTTTCGACCTCGTTGCGCAGGCTGGCCGGTCGAAATCCCGGCTGCGATCAGCAGGATTGAGCCGGCCACAACAGACGCGCCCACCGTCGCTTTCATCCGCACATTCTCGCATGCGCGCGGCATGTCCGAGGTACGACAGCTCAGGAAACCCGCAAGTGGCGCACGATTTCCCCGACCGGGTTCTCCTGAAACAAACGAATGGCCGCGATCCCGGCAACCCCAGCAGTCAGACAGGCGCGGGCGTTTCCCAACGTCACTCCTCCCAGCGCGAAAACCGGCAGTCTTCCCCGACAGGCTTCGCGCAGAACGTCCAGTCCCGTGACTCCGGCCTGCGGCGCATCCTTCTTCTCAAAGATCGGCGCCAGTACGGCAAAGTCCACACCCTGCTCCCCCGCGCGGTCGACCTCTCGCACCGAGTGGCAAGAAGTGCCAATCAGGAAGTCCCGTGTTCCGCGCATATTCGGACCGCGCGAGAGGTATCCCTCGACCACCGCTCGCGCCTCGCCGGCCGAGATGTCATCACCGCGCAAATGCACTCCCCCCGCTCCGACAGCCAGCGCAACATCCGTGCGCGAGTTGATGAGCAGACGAGTGCCTTGCTTCGTTGTCAGGAATTCCCGCGAAACTCGTTCCAGCGTCTGCCGCGCTTCCCGCGCCAGATTTTCCAGATCGCGGGTCGCAAGATCCTTCTCGCGCAGCTGAATGTAGTCCACGCCCGCCCGCGCCGCCTCCGCCACCTTTTCGAGCAAGCGCCTGCGCTTGGCGAACTCATCGCCCGGAAACGCGTTTCTATCCGTGATGTAGTAGAGACGGCAGCCCGCGGCCATCAGCCATCAGCTTACCGCGCGGTCTAGATCCGCGTCTTGGCAATCTCGGGAAGATTCACCGTGCGTGGCTTCTGCTCCAGGTGGTAGCGCGTCAGGCCTTCGCGCAGAAACTCGAATGCGTCTTCCGGGGTGTCGACCAGTTTGAACAGTTCCAGGTCGCGCTCCGAAATCGTCCCGGTATCCACCAGCGCCCGGAAGTTCAGAACGCGGTTCCAGTAGTCCCTGCCGTAGATAACTACGAAGATTTTCTTGGCCAGCTTTTCGGTTTGCGCCAGCGTCAGAATCTCAAATAATTCGTCGAGCGTGCCAAACCCGCCCGGAAAAATTACCAGCGCCTTCGACAAGTACGCAAACCAGAATTTGCGCATGAAGAAGTAATGAAACTCGAAATTGAGCGAGGGCGTGATGTAAGGATTCGGGAACTGTTCCAGCGGCAGGCGAATGTTCAGCCCAATCGTTTTCCCACCAGCTTCGCGCGCCCCGCGGTTGGCCGCTTCCATGATGCCCGGCCCGCCACCGGTCGTAACCACAAAGCGATGCCGCCGCGACGGAATCTTCGACGACCATTCCGTCAGCATGTGCGCCAGCCGACGAGCATCCTGGTAGTAGCGCGCCATATCCACCGCTGCCAGCGCCTGTTTTTCCTTGCTCTGCTGCGATGCCGAGCGATCGTGGTTGTTGCCGTTGACCGCCGTCAGCTGTTCGTGCGCGTGCTCCGGACTCTTCAGCCGCGCCGAGCCGAAGAATACCACCGTGTCCTGGATCTGCTCCCGCCGGAAGCGCGTGAACGGCTCCATGTACTCGGAGAGAATGCGCAGGCCGCGACCGTCAGGTCCGTCCAGGAAGCCTTCGTTCTCGTAGGCGAGCGGCGCGGGTTTCAGGATCTCATCACTCATAACGCGCTTCCTGACTTATCGGCAGAAGGCCAGAATACCGGAGGGTGCCGCAGTGCGAAACCGCCAACCCCGCAGGGCGTACTCCAAAGTCACGCCCCTTCCTCATAGCGCAGGGTCTCGGAGAACCCAATCCACAGGTCGAGCAGGCCGAGCCCCGAACACACGCCCCGCACAAAACTGTGCCCAAAGAAGGCCTGCAGGCGCGGCCACCCCACCAGCACCGAGTTCGAGATCCAGCGCTCCGTCCACGGGATCACCACGAGCGTCACGCCCAGCAGCGTGCAGAGAAACAGGAAGGCCGCCATGAACAGGCGCTGCGCCCAGATCTCACCCGCCGAAGCAGGCTGTTTGGCAGCCACACGCTCGGGAGCGCGTGATGTGGCGTTACCGGCGGAGCCGGTGCCCAGAGAGTCGGGAGTCAAACCCAAATGCCATCCTTCCGATCAGGCTGCGCCGGTCAACCGCAAAGCGCACAGCCTGGAAGTCGGTTTTACCAACCTATGTTGGGATTTTACGACTTCAGGGCATGAATGCGCTCGGCAACATCGCGATAATCGATGTTCGCGCCGTACGCCTCCATGTAGTGGGCCAGGGCAGCACGACGATTGTTCGCCGCCTCGTAAGCCGAACCCAGCTCGTAATGTAGAGCGGTACGGGCTTCCTGGTCGATGGTCGGCAGCTTGAGCGCCTTCTCATACCAGCGCACCGATGCTTCTGGCACGCCTTTATCCAGGAAGCAATGCGCCAGCCAGGTGTACGCCTGCATGGTCTGCGGGAAGGTCACACCACGATCGACCGCCTGGCACACTTTCTGCAGTTCGCCGATCGCTTCGTCCACCAATCCCATTTCGCGGAACGCGACGCCAAGATTGTAGTGGTTCTCCGGATCTTCCGCCGCGCTCTCGGAGCCATCTTCCAGTTCCGCCTTCAGCTCGTCGAAGATGTCGTTGAGATCCGCTCCCGCCGCGGCCATCGCGGTCGGCGCTGTTGCGGCCGGCGCGGGCGCAGCCGCCGCGGCGGCCATTCCGCTCGCCGCAAACCCGGGCGCCATCGGCGCCGCTGGTGACGGAGGCGGAACCTCGTCGTAGAAGGGCAGATCGCTCGATTCGATAACCTCCGGCGCCGACGCCATCGCCGGTTCCGGCTCCCAGACCGGCTCCGGCTCGTAGACGGGGGCGGGATGTTCCAGCGCAGCCTCGGGCGCCGCAACCGGATCCATCGGCGGGCCGAAATCTTCCGGCAATGCTGCTTCCAGATCCGAAACAAAATCCTGCAGGCTGTCGATATGGTGCGCCGGCGGAGGCGGCACTATAGCCTCGTACGCTGCTGGCTCGGCCGACATCACCGGTTCAGCAATCTCATACGGCTCCGGCTCCGGTTCCACGACCGGCAGATCGTCCGGCACGTCGAGATCGGCCAGCGCGGCTTCCGGTTGCGCTTCTTCCACCGCTTCGGAAACCTCCTCGCAGGACAGAGGCGCATCCTCGATCTCAATCACTTCCGGTTCCGGCGGGGCCGGCGCCGCTTCGTGGCGCAGGATATGCTCCGCAATCTCGGCCCGCATCGCCGCCAAAACCGCCGGATCGTGCGTCTGTGTTTCCAGCTTGTACAGCGTGGCGCGGGCTTCATCCACCATCGAATTCTGCAGATAGAAGCGGATCTCTTCGACCGTATCAGCCACCGGCCCGGTAACTGGCGGCCTCTCAACCACCAACTCGGGCTCCTGGTGAGCAGGCTCTGCCACGGCTCCTTCCCATTCGTCCGAGATATCGATCGCGCCATCGCCCTCGACCGGGGTTGCTGCCACCGCAAACTCGGGCGTGGCGAAAGGCTCCGCCGCCGGCTCCTCATGCGGCGCCACCGTAAATTCTTCTGCGTGCGCCGCAGGTGGCGCGGACGCCGGCCAGGCTGGCAGGGGCTGGCTCGCCGGCTCGACCTCGACATGCGCTTCCTCAGGATGAACCGTCTCCTGCTGCGCCGCGGGCTGCGCAGCCTGTGCCGCCTGCGCCGCCCGGCTCTCATATTTGTCTGCCAGCTCGGCGTAACGCGAAGCCTCGTCATGGTGCCCCGCATCCGAATAAACGGATTGCAGCGTCCGGCAGCACATCGCCGCATCGGCAAAGCGTCCGGTGCGCGTATGCAGCGACGCCAGCCTCTGGTTCAGACGCAGATCGCGCGGCGCCACCGGCAGCGCGGCCAGTAGCGGCCCCAGAGCCTTCTCCGGCATGTTGTAGGAGACGAACAGTTCCGCATCCGTGAGCGCTGCCCGCACCTTATTCAGAACTTCTTCCGAATAGTGCTGATCCACGAAGGGCGCCAGCGCTTCCAGCTCGTCCACCATGAGCGCGCCTTCTTCCGAGGTGATCGGCTGCGTCGTCTCCTTCGCGCCAATCATCGCCACCACCTGCTGGTAGTTGCGCGTGTGCAGCGGATTCTCCGGCTCTAACGCCGCCAGTTGCAGGTACAGATCGCGCGCTTTCTCCAGTTCCCCGTGCTGCACGCTGGCGTGCGCCAGCAGCTCAATCACTTCACTCGAGTGCGACGTATCCCCCGACTTCACCAGCAAGTCCAAAATCGACTGCAACGCCGCCCGGTCCTCGCGCATGTGGCCAATCAGGGAGTGCAGATGTTCCTGCACCTTACCCGTATTCGCCGCCAGCAGCCGTTCCGAGTTTTGCTGGTACAGGCGCAAGGCGTCGGCATACGCGCCCGTCTCCATCAGCGCATCCGCATAGGTGGCCAGTGCGGCCACGTCGTTGTGCACCGTGCACAGCTTGTGCGCCACTATGCCCGCTTCCGGGATGCGGTTCACCTTCAGATAAGCCTGCATCAAGTCCCGCAGACCTTCCGCGTTCTGGTCGAGGTCGGGAATCGTCTCGAAACACTGGATGGCCGCCACCGCGTCTCCCGCTTCCAGGTTATTGCGGCCGCGCAGCAACATCGTCGACCCGTTCTTCGGATCCAGTTCCTGCATGCGCTTCAGCACGTCGTCCGCCGCTTCCAGCGAGCCGTGCGAGCGAAGCAATTCTGCCGCCTGGTTGAAAATTTGCCAGGCCTCATTCTTCCGGTTCAGGCGCACATACACGTCGCCCAAACGCAGCTTCATAGCCACGTTTTCCGGATCCATCTCCAGCGTCTTCTGGAAAATTCGTACCGCCTGATCCAACTCGCCGTTGCGCAGAAATTCTTCCGCCACCTGCAAATACTGCGCCCGCGCATCGTTGAACAGGCCCTGCTGCGTATAGAGTTCCGCCAGCTTCAGCGTGCCTTCCAGCGAGGTCTTGATCTTGCCAATCTTCTTGTAGACCGCAATCGCCTTGACCGTGAATCCTTCCGACGCGTACGTGTCGCCCACTTGCTTGAAGTAGTCGACCGCCTTGTCGCCATCTCCCAGGCGAGCGTACAGGTCCCCGATCGTATTCAGAACCGTCAGGTCTTTGGGATCGGCCTTGACGACTTTCGCGTACTCCGCAATGGCATTCTGCAGCTTGCCTTGCTGGACGTACTTCTCCGCCGTGCCGAGCACCTTCTGTTTGTTGAACCCAAATCCAAACGCCATAAGGATACGGACTCCAACTCGCTCCCGCTTTCACCTCGTGCAGCGAAATCCTGCATGCTAGCGGTCGTTCCTCCACCCCAGTAACCGGACGGAGTAACCTGCGATGAGCCCATTGTAAGGTCGGACGGCTGAATCGCGATGGTTACTCAGGGTTACCAAAAGACCATGTACGTCAGTTACCCACACCGTATCCCGCCAAAACTGCGCCACGACTGCGCTTTCAACCTACAGCCCCGCCTGTGACTTCCGTAAGTTGAGAGGTTCTTGACTGACGCCTTTTCAATCACGAAATCACATAGTCACCAAATTAAGAACCCCTGCCGGCATGGCCGGCAGGGGAAATCCTCACTTCTAAACGATGTTATCGGGCAGCCACTTCCAAGGGCATCCGCTTCTCCATGGGAACGAATTCGCGCACCTCGTGCCCCGTCCAAACCTGCCGCGGGCGCGCAATCTTCTGCTCCCCATCCGTGATCATTTCCTGCCACTGTGCCAGCCAGCCCGCCGTGCGCGGAATCGCGAACAGAACGGTGAAGATCTCCGGCTTGAAGCCCATGGCCTGGTACATGATCCCCGAATAGAAGTCGACGTTGGGATACAGCTTGCGCTTCACGAAGTACTCGTCTTCCAGCGCAATCCGTTCCAGTTCCAGCGCGATATCCAGCTTCCGGTTCGTGCCCGTCACCTCAAACACGCGCTCCGCCGTCCACTTGATGATCTTCGCCCTCGGGTCATAGTTCTTGTAGATGCGATGACCAAACCCCATCAGCTTTCCGTGCCCATCCTTCACTCGCTTGATGTAGGCCGGAATATTGTCCTTGGTGCCGATCTCATCCAGCATGTGCAGAACTTCTTCGTTCGCTCCGCCATGCAACGGGCCGGCCAGCGCCGCACAGGCCGCCGCCGTCGTCAGGTAGGGATCGGCGTGCGAGCTGCCCACGGCCCGCATCGTATTCGCGCTGCAGTTCTGCTCGTGATCGGCGTGCAGAATGAACAGAATATCCAGCGCCCGCGCGATCGCCGGGTTCGCCGCATATTTCGGCTCCACCATCTTCCACAGCATGTTCATGAAGTTTTCCGTGTAGCTCAGGTCGTTGTCCGGATACACGTACGGAAACCCCACGTTGTGCCGATAGGTCATGGCCGCGATCGACGGCGCCTTGGCGATCAGCCGCTTGATCTGCAGCAGACGATTGCCCGGGTCCTCGATGTGCTTGGCTTCCGGATAGATTGTCGAAAGCGCCGCCACCGTGCTCACCAGCATGCCCATGGGGTGTGCGTCGTGCCGGAAGCCCTCCATGAATTTCTTGGTTGTCTCGTGCAGCATCGTGTGGTGCGTGATTTCTTCGATCCACTTCTTCAACTGCGGTTCGGTCGGCAGTTCGCCGAAAAGCAGCAGATACGCAACTTCCAGGAACGTGCACTTCTCCGCCAGCACTTCGATGGGATAGCCGCGATAGCGGAGGATGCCCTTGTCGCCATCAATGTAGGTAATGGTGCTCTTGCACGAAGCCGTATTGGTAAACGCGGGATCATAGGTCATGAGACCGAAATCTTCCGGCCCGGTCTTGATCTGGCGCAGGTCCATGGCTCGGATCGTGCCGTTGTCCACCGGCACGCTATAACTTTTGCCGGTGCGATTATCTTGAATCGTCAAACTGGAATCACCCATTGGGGAGCCTCCTAGGTGGGACGCGCGAGTCTGGCCGGGCAACCGGCCTCGGGGCGGGAGGTCTCCGGGGGCACCTGGGGTATTGCCGATGCGGAGAGCGCCCAGCCCGCTACATTGTGCTTCGTACTAACACCCCACACAGTGAGGCTTATCACACTTCGGGGTGATGGCGCTACCCTCCCCCTCCCTCGCTTCGGAACCAGCCCCGCCTCAGAAGTACCCCGCCACCAGAAGCTGGGTGGCACGGCTCCACGGCGCGCAAAATGGACGACTAGTATTTTGGGCATGGCTTGGGTCATGCCAAGTCATCCCAACAAACATCAGGGCTTTAGCTCGCTGTGGGCTGGCGAGGCCGCCCATCACAACCCGACGTGGCCCACTTCCTTGCACCCAGTGCCCCGGAAGACCAGACTAAGACCAGAATCCTTCCCATTTGAGCGCGTTCCTCACGCGCCGGGAGGTTGCGATGACGTTCCCCCTTCACTTCTACCGCTGGCTTCTCTTGGTGGCCGCTTTCCTCCTGCTCTACTTCTTTGTTTTCACTCTGCCCGCAAACGGCCAGCAACACCCCGCCGCCGAGACCCTCATCGGCTTCACCGTCGACAACAACGAGTACGGCACCGACCGTCACAACTCACCAGGCGTGCTTATGAACTTCAGCTACAACCCGCACCGCAACCTGCGCCTGATCGGCGACTTCGCTTTCCAGCATCACAGCTCCAATATCGTCTGGGCCAAAAAGAACGCAGGCCTGGATGAATACCAGGTCCTCTTCGGGCCGGAGTTGGTCATCCGTCAGGTGAAGAAAGCTACACCCTTCTTCCATGCCATGATCGGCATGGCGGGACGCCACTACGCTGTCCCGACCGGCAACTGGATTTGCACCTTCAACACCTGCTACCAGGATCACTTCGACATCGCCCGCGAATTCGGTTTCGCCTCGGCCTTCGGTGGAGGAGTGGACCTCAACTACGGCTACTTCAGCTACCGCCTGGTGCAGTTTGATTACCTGCGCACGAAGTTGAGCCGTGACAACCTGAACCTTACCCCCGATCAGGGCTCCTTCCCCACCGTCACGGGCTGGCAGAACAACTACCGCTTCTCCACCGGAATCCTTTTCCACATCGGTCAAAGGAACGCCGGGAAGTAGCTCGGTCACCGCCGACCCACCGCGGACGAACCCAAGGAGTGACCGACGGCGGTGATCCCTGCCATACAGTTGAGATTTTTCCCGCTGAGCCCGTTAGAATCCTTTCCCATGCCCGCCCCACCAAAAGCCAAGACCGTACCTCTTGAGAGTGTCTATGAGACTCTCCACCAGCTTCTGTCTCGTTACGCGCCTCCCTTCAAGATCAGAAGTGGAACCATTCGTGCCAAGAAGGACCTGCATCTCACAGTCCCCAAAGCCGTGGTGATCCCCGGCGCATATGGTGGCAAGCCCACGGAACTCGCCATGGCCAGCATCATTCTTCAGAAGGGCTATGTCGGTTTCTACTTCACGCCGATCTACATGAATCCTGGGCTCAAGAGCAAGCTGGCACCCTCGCTCACTAAACTCCTCAAAGGCAAGACTTGCTTCTACATCAAGAAGCTCGACCCTGATCTTGCCCGGAACATCGAAATCGCTCTGCGGCTGGGCACGACGTTCTTCCAGGAACGCGGCTGGCTGGGGTAATTGCTTGAGGCTCGCTGCGGAGTTCCAGGATGGCCATCCTTGCATCCACCCGGCCCCGCCGTGTTATTGTCGTTGGTTCATTCCGCTCTAGTTCCCACGCGCAGAAAGGGAAAAACCACCAGTGATTGTCGGCGTCCCGAAGGAAATCTATCCCGGGGAACGGCGTGTCGCGCTGGCTCCCGCTGTTGTTCCAAATCTCGCAAAGGTAGGGCTCGAGGTCATCGTGCAGGCCGGCGCCGGCGCCGAAGCCGGCTATCCCGACGCGCTCTACGTCGAGAAGGGCGCCAAAATCGTCCCCGACCGCGCCTCCGTCTTCAAAACCGCCGACATCGTCTGCCAGGTCCTCGGCTACGGATCCAACGACGTCAACGGCAAGGACGATCTCCCCCTCTATCGCCGCGGCCAGGCCCTCATCGCTTTCCTCCGCCCCTTCGGCACCAAAGAAGTCGTCGAGCAGATCGCCGCCGCCGGCATTACCTCATTCGCCGTCGAACTCATGCCGCGCACCACTCGCGCCCAGAGCATGGACGCGCTCTCTTCCATGTCCACCTGCGCCGGCTACCAGGCCGTGCTGCTTGCCGCACGCACCCTGCCCCGCTTCTTTCCAATGCTCACCACCGCCGCCGGCACCATCACCCCGGCCCGTGTTCTGATCATTGGCGTCGGCGTGGCCGGCTTGCAGGCTATCGCCACCGCCCGCCGTCTCGGCGCCGTCGTTTCCGCCTATGATCTGCGTCCGGTGGTCAAAGAACAGGTGCAGAGCCTCGGCGCGCGCTTTGTCGAGCTCCCCATCGAAGCCCAGGACGCTCAGGACGCCCGCGGCTACGCCAAGGCCCAGGACGAAGAGTTCTATCGCAAGCAGCGCGAACTGCTTGGCAAAGCCGTGGCCGAAAACGATGTTGTCATCACCACCGCCGTCGTCCCCGGCAAGAAGGCGCCCACCCTGGTCACCGCCGAAATGGTTAAGAACATGGTGCCCGGTTCAGTCATCGTCGATCTCGCCGCCGAGCGCGGCGGCAATTGCGAGCTCACCAAGCAAGGCGAGACCATCGTCGTCCACGGCGTGACCCTCATCGGTGAAATCAACCTGGCCGGCACCGTTCCTTATCATGCCAGCCAGATGTACGCGCGCAATCTCACCAACTTCCTGGTCAATATGGTCAAGGAAGGCAAGCTGCAACTGAATCTCGAAGACGATATCGTTCGCGACACGCTGCTCACGCGCGACGGCGAAATCGTCAACGCACGCGCGCGCGAATTCTTCTCTCTCCCGGCTCTGGCTCCAGCTACCCGGACATAACGCGGCATTCCCGCGGGAGGCAAAATGGCGTCTAGTCTGGTTGATGCTCTGTTCATCTTCGTGCTGGCGGGATTCATCGGCTTCGAAGTCATCCGCCGCGTCTCACCCCTGCTGCACACACCGCTGATGTCGCTGACCAACGCTTTGGACGCCATCGCGGTCGTCGGCGCCATCGTGCTCGTCGGCGAGAGCAAGAGCACGTTCGCGACCGTGCTGGGGACTATCGCCATCGTCGCCGCCACCAGCAACATCGTGGGCGGTTTCATCATCACCGACCGCATGCTGCGCATGTTCAAGAGCAGCAAGCCCAGCAAGTGAGCCGCCGATGACCGAACACATCATCGAAGTCACCTACCTCGTCGCCAGCATCCTGTTCATCCTGTCGCTCAAGTGGATGAGTTCCCCCGTCTACGCCCGCCGCGGCATTCTCGCCGGCGAAACGGGCATGGTGCTGGCCATCGCCGGCACCCTGCTGCACCACGGCCTCATCGACTACAAAATGATCGCCGTCGGCCTCGTGCTGGGCACCATCATCGGCATCCCTCTCGGCAACGTGGCGATGACTGCCGTCCCGCAGCGAACCGCGCTCAGTCACGCCTTTGGCGCGCTCTGCGTCACCCTCGTCGGCACCGCCGAGTTCTACCTCGGCAACCCGCAGACCCTGCAGCCGTTCAAGATGTCTGTTCTAGGCGTGGAAGTGATCCTCGGCGGCCTGACCTTCACCGGCAGCCTGATGGCCGCCGGCAAACTGCAGGAAATCCTGCCGCAGCGTCCCATCACTTACAAAGGCCAGAACATCGTCAACCTGATCCTGTTCCTGATCGCCGTCGGGGTTGCCGTCTACCTGGTCATGCATCCCGATGCCAGGACGCTCTTCCCGATCATGGTTCTGGTCGCGCTCATCTTCGGCGTGCTCCTCATCATCCCCATCGGCGGCGCTGACATGCCGACGGTGATCTCGCTGTTGAACTCGTACGCCGGCCTTTCCGCAGCTGCCATGGGCTTCGTGCTCAACAGCAAGCTGCTCATTATTGCCGGCGCGCTCGATGGATCGTCGGGTTTCATTCTCTCCGTCATCATGTCGAAGGCCATGAACCGCTCCTTCTCGAACGTTCTGTTCGGAGCGTTTGGCCAGGTCCAGGCATCCGCCGCAGCAGGGCAGGAAGAGAAGCCGGTCCGCAGCGCCACCGCTGAAGAAGCCGCTGCCATCCTGAGCGCCGCGAACAAAGTGGTCGTCGTCCCCGGATACGGCATGGCCGTGGCCCAGGCCCAGCACAAAGTCCGCGAGCTGTATGACGCCCTTACCAAGCGCGGCATCGATGTGAAGTTCGCCATCCACCCCGTCGCCGGCCGCATGCCCGGACACATGAACGTGCTGCTCGCCGAAGCCGACGTGCCCTACGATCGCCTCATCGAAATGGACGACATCAACAGCGACCTGCCCCAGACCGACGTCGCTCTCATCATCGGCGCGAACGACGTGACCAACCCGGCCGCGCGCAACGACAAGAGCAGCCCCATCTACGGCATGCCCATCATCGACGTGGATAAGGCCCACACCGTCATGGTCATCAAGCGCAGCATGAATCCCGGGTTTGCCGGCATCGACAACCCATTGTATTACCTGGACCGGACGCTCATGCTTTTCGGCGATGCCAAGGGGTTTGTTGGCAATATCGTCCGGGAGTTGGCCGGCGGTGGCGGCCACTAGAATGTTTCTATTCTGAAACCGTCTTACTTGTCGAAGTTCGTGTTCGCCGGCTCATCCTTCTGCGGTGCGGCGCCCTTGCCGGTGACGGGGACATCATTCCCAACTACTTCGACTTTCACGCTGTTCAACCAGACGGTTCCCGGCCCGGAGAGCAGCACGCCAAAGAACAGCCCCGTGGCATCGGAAGGCACATCGAGCACGACGTCATAGCTGCGCCAGTCGCCGGTGCCCTTGATGGGGCGATTCTGCATGTTGTCAAACGCCGCCGTGCCGGTAGCCTTGTCGATGCGCAGCCACAGGCCCGCCCAGCCTTCGACGCCTTTCGTCTTCACGAAGGCATTGAGCCGCACACGCTTGCCGGCATACTTGGTCGCGCTCACGTCCTGCATCAGCGTTCCCCACCCTTCGGGCTCACGCTGCTTGGCCTTGAGATAGGCGCTGGGATGGGAATTGTGAACCGCGTCGGCATCGGTCCCGGCTTCGTAGTCCGCGGGGTTGCTGCCGGCGAGCGTCCATCCCTCGGGGACACCCGCGTTCAGAACAAGAGCATGGGCAAGAAGCAGAACAAGAACTGCTGAGACCCGGTAACCGGATCGTGTCAGGCGCCACATAGTTCACTCCCGCAACAGAACGGTTAGTGTTCCGTCCCTTGCAAGAAAGTTTATTCCATTGCGCACGTGCGCGCGACGCCCGAATGGGCCATGCACCGATTACTTACCGATGACTCCGCACCCAATCCGGTCACCCGCATTGCCCGCCGGGTCGGTCTTGAGATCGTCGGCCTTGGCGTGAATCACCAGCGCGGTGCCGCCGTTGCTGAACACGGAGTGGCTGTCCGATCCGAAGTTCACGCGCTCATTCACGATCGTTGCTTTGGCGCGGCCCTTGGCATCGGCGGTGAAATTGTTCATGTCACCGGCATGGGGGCCGTCGGGATTCTGCAATCCGTGCTTCTTTGCGTCTGGATTGAAATGCCCGCCCGCAGACTTGAAGTCCGGCGCTTCACACTTTGCGTTCTGATGGAAGTGCAGCGCGTGTTCGCCCGGGGGCAGATTCTTCAGGTTGAGCTTGATCTTGATGCCCTTGCCCGCCGACTGCAGCGTAGCCGTGCCCACACTCTCGCCTTTGGCGTTCTTCAGCTCCACGGTGTGCTTCTCCGCGGCCAGGAGCGGCCCACCGGCGAGCAGCAGACCGGTAAGGATGGGGAGGATTTTGCGGATTGTCATAGGGCAAGATTATAGCGCGCGAGGGAAGTTAGCGCGCCCAGACCGTCCCATGCAACCCGGGATGAACACCCACCAGGCAGGTTTCAGAGACACCCGAAGCCCGTCACTGAGTGCTAACGCCAGTAACGTCAATCATTCAGTAGAATTTGAGACGTGGCAAGAACACAGCTAGGATCGCTCGCCCTACGACTGATCGTCTTTTCCGGCGTGTCGTGGTCCTTTGTGTGGGCGTTTTGGGGCCAGCACGAGAACATCGGGTCCTTCACAGAAATAAAAGACGGAGTGACCCATGTATCGGCGGCGACGAGTCCGCAAGCGGTGCTGATGAGCCTCTTCGGCTTACTGGTCTACTGCGTTGTCTCGAATGCACGGGTAAAACAGCAAGAATTTCGCGCTGCGCAAATGTGGAGACGCACTGCTGCGTTTGTAATTGATTTTTGGTTCGCCGTGTTTACACTCGGCGCGCTGTTCGGATTCTTTGACATCTTGCGCGAAGCAAATCGGACTCGCGTTTTTCGCTGGCACTTTGAACGGGATTATTTAGTTGCTTCCGATGGAGTAAGTTTTGTGCTTGTGTTGGTGGGCCTCGACGCCTTCGTTGGGTATTTCTTGTTCCCCTTGGTGCGTCGCGGCCAAACAGTTGGTTGCTGGATTTTCAGGCTAGCTACGGTCAATCTTGATGGGTACGTGGTCTATTTGCCCTTCTCAATGGCCATGCGGCGATTGCTTGCAGAGTTTCGAGGCGTTCGTTCTCCGCTGAGAACGTTTAGAACGAGAGATGAGCAGGGCCGAACGTTTTATGACATAGAGTCTGGTTTCACCGTCGTATCTTACTAAAGCCAAATGGGTTCCTTTATTAACTTCGCGCCACCGACTTCCAGACTATTGCAAAATCGCTATAGCCCTCATTAACAGCACTGCACAAAGTATCCATGACCCTAGTGTGCCCCGACAGCGGACAGACAGGCACCAACCGCCGCACTGCCGAAAAGACCGCTCCATCCAAGCTCCCTCGATTACTTTCGTCGCTTCCCTTTCCGTCCCTTCCCGCTCCGACCGACCGACCCCATAATCATGAGGCAATGAACAAGACGAGCCGCACCGCCCTGGTCGCCATCTGCATTTTCGCGCTGCCCTTTGGCGGAGCGGGAATTGCCGCGCTCACCGCAGGCATGCGCGGTCTGGCCGATGGCAAGCCCAACGCCATCGTCGGTGTGATCGTAGGCGGAATCTTTACCCTCGTCGCTGCGGGGATGGTGACCGCTGCTCTCGTTGGCATACGCAAGTTCCAGAAGATCGCCAGCCTGCAGGCCGAGCACCCCGCCGAGCCCTGGCTGTGGCGCGACGACTGGGCCCACGGTCTCGCCAACAGCACCACCAAATCGAACCTCGTCACCGCCTGGATTTTGGCCACGTTCTGGAACGCGATCGCGTGGACCAGCATCGCCGTCATTCCCCTCGCCGAATACCAGCGCAAGCCGGCGACGTTCCTCGTGGCGCTGTTTCCTATCATTGGCATCGGCCTCTTGGTCTGGGCCGTGCGCGTCACGCTCGCCCGTCTCGAATTCGGAAAGACGTTCCTGGAACTCGGCACCCTGCCCGCCCCCCTCGGCCGCGAATTTCGCGGCACCATTCACACGCGCTTGCCGCAACCAATCCGCGGCGATCTTCGTGTCAAGCTGACCTGCGTGAATCGCTATGTAACCGGCAGCGGCAACAACCGTAGCGCCACCGAGAAGATTCTCTGGCGCGAAGAACAGACCATCGCTGCCGCCTCTGTCTTTCCCGGGCCGCAAGGCACCATGATCCCCGTATCCTTCCGCGTCCCGCTTGACCAGCGTCCGACCGACAGCAGCAACCCCAGCAACCAGATCGTGTGGGTGATTGAGGCCGACGCCAACGTTCCGGGCGTTGACTATAAAGACGTCTTCGAAGTCCCCGTGTTCCGCACTGAGGACACGCCTGAGCACGAAGACGCTCGCTTCGCCTCCGCCGCTGCGCAAGAGGCGAGCGCACATCCTCCGGTGCATCCGACCATCGCCGTCCGTCCCGCACCCGAAGGCGGCACCGAGTTCTATTTCGCGGCCGCGCGCAATCCCGGCTTTGCCATGGGCCTGACCACCTTCATGGCCATCTGGACAGGCGCCATCGCTTTCATGCTCAAGCTGGGAGCGCCATGGCTGTTCGCCATCGCCTTCAGCCTGTTTGATCTTCTCTTCCTCTATATCGCACTCGACTTGTGGTTCGGGACGTCGCGGGTGGTGGCGCAGTCGGGCACGCTGCTGGTGCAAAAGGGGTGGCTGGGCAGTGGGGCCGTGCGAACGATCTCCGCTTCCGAAGTGGCCGACCTGCAGCTGAAGATCACCGCCCAGCAGGGCGGGGCAACCGGAACTCCGTACTACTCCCTGCAGCTCGTTCTGAAGTCAGGCCGCAGCGTGACGCTCGGCGAAAACATACGCAACAAAGAAGAAGCTGAATGGCTCGCGGCTGAGATGCGCCGCATCACCGGCATCCAGCCGAAGGCAATGGCCGCCGCCGCCGCCGATCCAGCCGCGACTTTGTCGAACATGTTCGGCTCCCTCCGTCGCAACTAACCTCAGGCACAGAAACGTCCCGCGGGAAGCTCAAACGTTTTCCCTTCGTGTGCCTTCATGGTAGTTGCCTCTTCTCCGCCCCCACATCGCAATACCTGACGCCCACCGCGCCTTTGTGCTACTAAGGTTGTAGAGCAGTTTCCCGGTAGACGTAGCCGACTTGAAGGGGCACGCTTTCAGGCGTGCCGTAGAGGCCAAAATAAACCCGGCTTTAGCCGCTGAGGGAATGTAGCCTCAGGGCCTAAAGGCCGCGTCATTTGTAACTCCTATCGGCGCGGCTGAAGCCGCACCCTTTCAAAGCCAGGTACAACAACTACGAGATTGCTACCGCCCCCATGCCGCGCCGCTCCATCGTCGACTTCTTCCCCACCTTCGACGCACACGCCGGAGAAACGGCCTACGTCTGCCAGCGCGGCTACCGCACCTATCGCTGGACCTACCGCCAAATCCGCCAAGCCGCCGCTCAATTTGCCCGCGAACTGGAACAGCGCGGAATCGGCAAGGGCGACCGCGTCCTCCTCTGGGGACCGAACTGCGCCGAATGGGTCGCCGCCTTCTGGGGATGCGTGCTGCGCGGTGCCGTTGCTGTTCCCATGGACGCCATCGCCACCCCGGTTTTCGCAGCCCGCGTGGCAGCCCAATCCGGCGCCCGTCTCGCGCTCTGCGGCGCCGCCCAGACCCTGCCCTCGTCCATCCCGCTCATTTCCTTTGAAGACCTGCCCACGCTCATCGCGCCCCATTCTCCAAAGCCTTATCCTGCGCCCGATCTCGCTCCCAACGATCTCCTGCAAATCGTCTTCACGTCGGGCACCACCGCCGACCCCAAAGGTGTCGTCATCAGCCACGGCAACGTGCTCGCCAACCTCGAACCGCTCGAGACGCAGATTCGCGCCTATCTCAAGTACGAACGTTTCGTGCATCCCATCCGCTTCCTCAACCTGCTCCCGCTCAGCCATGTTTTCGGACAATTTCTCGGACTCTTCCTCCCCGCAATCATGGGCGGCACCGTCGTCTTCCAGGACTCGCTCAATCCTTCTGAGATCGTGCGCACCATCCGTCGCGAACGCATTTCCGTGGTCGTAACTGTGCCGCACGTTCTTGACTCGCTGAAGGAGAAACTCGAACGCGATGTGAAAGAGAACGAATGGACCAAGTGGTTTGACAAAACTTACCGCGCCACCGCGCAACAACGCTTCCTGCGCCGCATGTGGAGCTTTCGCCGCATCCACCGGCAATTCGGCTGGAAGTTCTGGGCCTTCATCTCCGGCGGCGCCGCCCTCGCCCCCGCCACAGAAGAATTCTGGGGACGCCTCGGCTTCGCCGTCATCCAGGGATACGGCCTCACCGAAACCACTTCCCTCATCAGCGTGAACCATCCCTTCCACCTCGGCAAAGGCTCGATCGGCAAAGTGCTCGACGGCCGCGAACTGAAACTCGACGCCAATGGCGAGATCCTGGTGCGCGGCGCCGGAGTCGCCTCCGGCTACTGGAGTGGAGGCCAGATGCAGCCCGTGACCGGCGAGGAAGGCTGGTACCGCACCGGTGATCTCGGCGAGCTCGGCCCCGACGGCACTCTCTATTTCAAAGGCCGCAAGAAAGATGTCATCGTCACCCCCGCGGGCATGAACATCTATCCCGAAGATCTGGAAGGAGCCTTACGACAGCAGCCCGATGTCCGTGACTGCGTCGTCGTGGGACTTTCCCTCGACGGCAATGCCCAACCCTGCGCCGTGTTGCTGCTGCGCGAGGGCGCCGACGCCGCCGCAGTCGTCCGCGCTGCAAACGAGCCGCTCGCCGTCTATCAGAAGATCCGCCAGTTCTACGTCTGGTCCGAACGCGACTTCCCGCGCACCTCCACGCAAAAGCCGAAGCGCAACGCCATTCTTGAAGCCGTCACCGCGCACTTCAGCGAGCGCCCCGCTGCAACGAGGGGCGATGCCCTGACCGAGATCATCGCGCGCGTCACCGCGCGTGCCGGCGCGCCGCCAGCATCGAATCTCGATGCCGATCTCAACCTCGATTCCATCGCCCGCGTGTCCCTGCTCAGCGCCCTCGAAGACCGCTACCAGATCGACCTCAGCGAAGCCAGTTTTGCCACCGCCAAAACGATCGGCGATATCGAGCGCCTCGTCCGCGGCGAGAGCGCAGCCCAGGTTCGCTTCGACTATCCCGCATGGGTCCAGCGCCGGCCCGTTCCCTGGATTCGCTTCGCCGTCCAATACCTGTTGCTGCGCCCGTCGGTCTTCTGCCTCGGCTGGCCGCGCATCGAGGGACGCGAGAATCTCAAAGACGTGCGCGGTCCCGTCCTCGTCGTCTGCAATCACATCTCCCACGCTGATGTCGGCTACGTTCTGACGGCCCTGCCCGCTCACCTGCGCCACAAACTCGCTGTCGCCACCGGAGGCGAAGCTCTTCAGGAACTGCACACCCCTCCCGGTGACCGCAATTGGCTGCTTCGGCCCTTCGATCGCATCGCCTGGCTCCTCGGTGTTTCACTGCTGAATCTTTTCCCGCTGCCCCGCCAGGCAGGCTACCGCCAGAGCTTTGCCTACGCCGGACAGTGCGTCGATCGCGGCTACAGCGTCCTCGTCTTCCCCGAAGGCCGCCACACCGAAGACGGGAAAATGCTCCCGTTCCGCAGCGGCATCGGAATCCTGGCGCAACAACTGAAAATCCCGGTCGTCCCCCTGCGTATCGATGGCTTATTCGAATTGAAACAGGCAGGCAAGCACTGGGCTCCCCCCGGACGTGTTCACATCACGCTCGGCAAGCCCATCCGCTTCGACTCGCAGGCCGACCCCGCCACCATCGCGCAAGAACTGCAACGCGACGTCGCAGCGCTCTGATTTCCACGGGCCGGGTTGCCCTATGCCTTTGCCCCGGCTTACACTGCTACATCCTGCATGACCATCCTTCGGGCTCACTCCTGGCGCGTTCTGCTACTCACCGCAGCGCTGGTGTTCCTCTCCGCCTGCACGCAGTATGCTCCGTCCAGCGGCGGGTCGGCGGCGCAAGGCGAGACACGAAGGACGGCCACCGGTCCCTCGCACGATCTTTCCCGCGATGAAGAGATGGGCGGGCACACCCTGCGCAAGCATGTGGGACGGACGGACGAGCAGTTGCGCGAACGCCTGGAAGACGAGCGGGGAATTTCCGCTGCTTCGACCTACACCGACCGGGCGGCGGCTGAGATGGCGGTGGGCGAGACGCTGGCGCAGGCCCACTCGCGCGTGGAGCACTGGCTCGATCGCCCGGGAGGCCACGCCCCTAACCTGGCTCTCGACTACCACGGCGATCGTCCAATCGGACGCACCCTGCACCGCGGCGACTCGGCTTCGCAGCCCTGTTCCGACGCCAAGGTTGTGTTGCGCATGTCGGGCCAGGGAGAGTATTACGTTCTCACTTCCTATCCGGAGTGCCGCTGATGAAGGCGAAGAAGCCCCGCGCGAAGCCCGATACCGCCGGCGAAATTTCAGCCGCTGAGTTCCCGGCCCTGCGCCAATTTCTGCGCGGCTACCTGCATGAAGACTGGCGAGAAGAGAATGAGACGGCGGCGGACGCGGCGCGCCAGTTCGTGGAAGATGCGGACGCCACCGAGCGGCAACAGGTGGCCAGCGAGTGGCAGAAGTTCCGCGAGCGGACGAAGGGCGCGTCTCTCGAGGGGATGAACCGGATTCTGGATCAGAAATTCGGGGCCGGTTGGCGGGTTCTCGACCCGGGTGAACTGGATGCGGTTTCGCTAGTCTTTCGCCGCTGACAATTCTGGAGCCTCCTCCTTGAGAACGGGCCGCCGGTTGTCATAAAATGCTGCCACCCCATGAAGGTTCTCTTGCCTTTCGGGGCGCGGTCGCGCTCGGCCCTTCCGAGCCGAACCAAGATCTTTCGGATTCCCCCGACGGAGGATCGAAGACGCATGAGCTATCTGGCCTGGAAAATCCTGCGGCGCCTGCCGAAGCCAGTGGTGTTAGTGCTTTTCCTGTTTCTGCTGCTGGGCGCGCGAGCCTGACCTCCCGGGCTGAAGCCCCAGTTCCGCATTGTGTCCCAGCGGTTGAAAGCCGTGTCCAGCTGCGGTTTCCCGCCTGGTCTCATCCATGGATCGAGATCGATAATAAGGGAAGGCGTACAATCCCCACTTCATGAGGCAGACGGGAACGGGCCTGGTGCGCGCAATTGGGCGCTGGAGCCTCGTGGCGCTGGTGGTCAACTCGATCATCGGGAGTGGTGTTTTCGGGCTGCCGGGGGTGCTTGCGGGACTTCTCGGGAGAGGCAGCGTGGTTGCGGTGGTGCTGGCGGGCGCTGGGGCGGCCGTCATCATGTCGTGCTTCGCGGAGGTGGCCTCCCAGTTTGGCGAGTCGGGCGGGCCGTATCTCTATGTGCGGACGGCGTTCGGGCGACTGCTCGGGATTCAGACCGGGTGGTTGCTGTGGCTATCGCAGTCGGCATCACCGGCAGCGAACGCGAATCTATTTGTCATTTACCTGGCGGAGTTCTGGCCGCACGCGAGAGATCCGCTGCCACGTTTCATTCTCTTAACAGCGCTGATCGGTGGGTTTGGCTGGATCAATATTCGCGGGGTGCAACTGGGCACGCGCCTCAACAACGTGTCGACCATCGCGAAGCTGGCGCCGCTGTTGGGAATTGCGCTGGCGGGCCTGACGGTGGCGGCGCTGCGTCATTTCCCGATGGGCGTGGCGGCGCCCGACACGCCGGATTGGCCCAAGGGGTTGCTGCTATGCGTGTTTGCTTACGGAGGATTCGAGAGTGCGCTGATGCCGCTGCGGGAAGCGACGAATCCGCGGCGGGACACGCCGTTTGCGCTGCTGACGGCGGTGTTCGGGTGCACGCTGCTGTACGCGGCGATCCAGTACGTTGTGGTGGCGCTGTTGCCGGCGACGGTGCACAGCGAGCGCCCGCTGGCGGAAGTAGCGCGAGTAATCTTCGGTCCGGCGGGAGCGGCGGTGGTCGCGCTGGGGGCGCTGCTGTCGGTGCTGGGATATTTGGGTGCCAAGCTGCTGGGAGTGCCGCGGGTGATGTTCGCGTTGGCGGAGCAAGGAGATTTTCCCGCGGTGTTCGGACGAGTGCATCCGCGCTTTCATACTCCGGCGGTATCGATCGCGGTCTTCATGGTGTTCACCTGGGTGCTGGCACTGGTGGGGAGCTTTGCCTGGAACGTGACACTGTCAGCCGTGCCGCGATTGTTCTGCTACGCAATGGTGTGTGGGGCGCTGCCGGTGTTGCGGCGAAAGCAGCCGGGCGCGGCGCAGTTCCGGCTGCCGGCGGGGGTCTTCTTCGCCGTAGTTGGAACGGTTCTCTGTCTGGGATTGGTGACGCGAGCGGATTTCAGCAAGTCGCTGATCGTGGGCGGAATTGTGCTGATTGGGCTAGTGAACTGGGCTTGGGCGCGTTGGGGGCGCAGCGCGGAAGCGGAGATGTGACTCGAAATTGCGCCGGCGCCTTCACAATGGAAGAAATTGTCCCGGTTGTGTAGCAGCGGAGCGTGCGTTCGACAGTTGAGGTCGCGGGTGGCTGGCTAGGACCTATCTCATAAGTCTAAGTAAACCCAAATTGTCATTCCGAGCGCAGCGAGGAATCCCTACTCCCCAGCGGAATCCTTGGGCCGTAGGGATTCCTCGCTTCGCTCAGCATGACAATCCCATTTGTGAGATGGCTCCTAGTCACCCGCTCACTAGTGGCGCTTGCGGCGGCTCAGTTCGATGAGCTGTCCTTTTTTCGGCGGGATGGGATCCTGGCGGCTGTCGGAGCGAGGCGTAAGGGGCGCGGGTGGCGAGCCGGCATCCAGCAATTTTGAAACACGGCCGAGGGTGAATTCGAGGGCAGAGTCTGCGGCCGGGGACGCAGCGCGAATATAGCGGGCCAGCGTGACCTGCTGGATTCGAGTAGTGGCCGGCGGCGGTGCCTCAAACTGAACTTGTTGCAGCGCATCGGGGGCGGAGTTTTCCGCCAGCAGCAGGCGCTGGATGCGGGCGACGGCGCGATCGATCACCTGGCTGAATTCTGCGGCGTCTCTGGGGCTGCGGTCCTCGGCCAGGCGGCGCTTGGTTTTCTCGGGAGAGAACCAGGTGGGGTTGCGATTCGATTCCTGCGGGTGTTCCTGGCGCTGCACCTCGCAAAGGAAGGCGTTGATGCTGAGGGTCACGGCACCTGAAGCCGCGCTGCGTTTGTACCGCGTGTAAGACACGAACGCGATCTGCTCGATGCGGCCGTGAACGCCAGCTTCTTCATAAGCTTCAAGGGCCGCGGCCTGGGCGTGCGTCAGGGATGGTTCCACGCCGCCCTTGGGGAACGTCCAGCGGCGACGGCGAGTGCGCACGAGCAGGAATTCAATGCCGTGGCCATTCAGGCGATAGCATACGGCGGCGACTTCGTCGCGTTCGGTGGCTCTGGGAAGGCGCGAACGGCGCACGAACGCGCCGCGGGAGAGCGAGTCTCCCTGGCGCCCATCGGGGCTGGGCTGGTCCGAGGTCATTGGAAACAGGGTGCGCGATTCCCTGTGTTCTGCCTAGAGTAAAGCTTGGTTCGCGGCCTTTGGATTACAGGATGATTACGGGATTGTTAAAAGACCCTGTGCATAGCGAACATTTCTTCCTACTTGCGGATTCCCATGCGGGAAGCCAGTATTTTCGAAACCGCCAACTGCGGCCAGGGTGGCACATTGGACAGCCTATTCTGCCTTCGTTGTAACCGGGAACTTGAGGCCGGCCAGAAATCAGTCGCCGTGTATCTGTTCGCGCAAACCGTAGGAGTACGTCCGCGGCAGAAATCTCCGGCGCAGCGGATTTGTTTTTGTCCGCAGTGTTCGGTGTCGCTGGCGATGGGCCCGCCGCCGGAGGGCGCGCTCAATCTAGCTACGTGGAAGATGATCCGCGACCTGGTGGGTGCAGACCCGGCGCTGACGGAAGCGGCATGGGAGTCGCTGCGCGGCCTGGTGGGCTTGCTGCCGGCGAGTGAGAGCGAGAGTCTGACACGGCCGGCGGTGGGTGGAACGTATTACGAGTTTTGACGTCCTGCCGGGATCGGTAGCAATCCCCGAAAATTGGTGTGCTGTAGTAAAACTGTAAGAGCCGGAGAGGTGGCCGAGTGGTTGATGGCTCCGGTCTTGAAAACCGGCATACCTGAAAGGGTATCGGGGGTTCGAATCCCTCCCTCTCCGCCAGTTCAGGCTGTTATCTGGCACCACAAGGAACGCGAGGTTCCGATCCCTGCGAAGCTGGTAAAGAGCCTGAAGGCGCTGAAGGCGAAGTCTGACAAGACGTGCGGCCTTGTGTTCCCCACTGCCGGATGCAAACCGAAGTTGGACTTCCTTGACTGCCTAAAGGCGATAGCGGAACGGGCGAAGCTAGACAAGGAAGGCTTCTGGCTGCACAAGTTCCGAGCGACGTTCGCAACGTGGGCACTGTGGGCGGGCGTAGACCTTCGCACGGTGCAGCAATGGCTCGGGCACTCGGATATGGAAAGCACCATGCGATACCTGAAGCCGTCACGCAGCCAGCAGGTTCGGGAGAAGGTTAATGAGATTTTCGCATAGCGGGGAGGCTGATGCGATTGGCTCCTTGGAAGACACAGTCCTCATAACCGAAAGCACCTTATTATGCGCGGTTTGTGATTTGCGTCACAGCAGACTGCATTCTTAGCTCGCTAACGTTGTGAAGAAGCAGTCAGGAGTTCCCTTTATGAGTTATGTCCAGCAAAACTTGATTACCGGTGAAACCGTTCGTTACAACACGAGGTGCCACTGGATCGTTCTGTTCTGGCCATCGGCCATCGTGTTTCTTATGGGCTTTACGGGCATTCTCTCCATCGCCAGCGGAGACGGGACGATGATTGTAGTGGGCCTGTTTTCCCTTCTGGTTGCTGCTGCTGCGTTTGGACTTGCTTACGCGGTTCGTTCCGCTTCTGAATTTGCTATCACGGATAAACGTGTGATCGTCAAGGTAGGACTTATCAAGCAACGAACGGTCGAGATGTTCCTAAACAAAATTGAAAGCATCGGAGTGGTACAAGGTTTGTTTGGCAGGATCATAGGATACGGAACCATCGTCGTCAGGGGTACAGGTGGCACACCGGAGCCTTTCGACACAGTGCCAGACCCACTCGAATTCAGACGGCAAGTTCAGGAGCAGATCGACAGAATGAATCCTGTTGCCGGACTGCCAGCAGGTCGATAAGGTAGCAACAGAAGACCGCAGAAAACTCCTACAAGTTTTATAGTTCAACCGCCTTGCGAGAGCTAACCAGCCGAAGGTGGCGCGGGGTTACAATCTGCTCATGGAACCCGTCACAGTAGTCACGACTGCTTTGTCAATCGCAAAAGCTGCAGGCGAAATTTCGAAGCGGCTGTTCGAAGTCGGCAAGAGTATAAGAGACCGCGACATCAAACAGCAGCTAGACGAAATAGCTAACAAGGTGCGTGAACTAAAGCAGTCAGCCTCGGAACTCGAAGACGAGAACCGCGACCTGCGAGAGAAGTTGCGTTTCAAGAGCGATGAGTATGAATTTCGTGATCCGTACTGGTACCACAAGGCTCGCCCGGAACAACCACTGTGCCCAAAATGCTTTGCGAAGAACATTGCCGCGCCTATGGGCAGCGGAAGTGATCGCTGCCTAGTTTGCAGTCAGTTTTCTTACTAATCGTCGCCGCGTTCGCAGCCATTTCGCTACTACGATCTTCCCGCGTACAATCGTCGCATGAAGAAGAAAAGGAAACCCAAACTCAACCCTCAACTCCAACACAAACCGCTCTCTCGTCGCAAGAATTGGTGGTCACTTCCAACGCTCGTGACTGTCTTGACGATTGTTCAGTTGGTGGGCAACATCGGCACCCAGTATTCGAGCGCACCAACTCACGTCGTGGCCGCTTACAGACAGATTGTGCCGCAGGAACGGCCTGTCACTTTTGAGGAGCTTGAAGCCTTCCGTGTAGCTGCAAAGTGGTGACGGAGAGTTCTACTTTTTTTCGCAGCCAGTTCGCCACTGCCTTCGGGTCAAATCTCACGCAGGTACCGATGCGGAATGAGGGGATTCGTCCTGCCTTTGCCTGTTTGAAAATCGTAATGCGTGAAACGGACAGCACGCGAGAAAGTTCATCGGCTGTCAAAGCATGGCCAGTCCCGCGCCACACGATTTGAGGAGGGACCGCATGGTCTTCTCTTTTTCGGGCGCGATTGTGGGGGGCTGATAAGCAGCAACGAGCGACGCAACGCGCTCGCGGGCGCGGGTAAAGGTATCGGGGCGGCGTGCATTGTCGGGGAGGACTTCTCCGCGGTCGATCAGTTCTGAGGGGAAGTGTTGTTCGAGGCGGAAGAGCGCGCGGGTTTCTTTGAGCTTGAGAAAGTCGCCTTTGAGGCCAGTCTGGGCGAGCATGGCGAGGGCGAGCGAGTCGCCGCGCGGTTCGATGCCGCGGATGAGGCGGAGGGCGGCGCCGATGGCTTCGGCATCGAAGGCCAGCTTTTCGGGGCTGTGCGTGGCAAGCAGTTCTAGCATGCCGGCGCCGGAAATCATGTTGATGCCGGCGAGGGCGCCGAGGACGGCGGTCATGCCGGCTTCGAGGCCAGCCTGGGCGTCGAGGAGTTTGGAGTCGCTGGCGACGAGATAGCCGTGGGTGGGCAGACTGAATGATTTCCCAACTTGAGAACAGGCGAGGTTGAGCATGGCGGTTTCGATTGCGCCCATAGGGGCACCGCCGGTGCGCATGTCGAAGATGGTGGGCGCGCCTCCCCAAACGACCGGGGCGCCGGGGGCGGCCAGTTGGTGAATGGTGATGCCGGCGATGCACTCGGCGGCGTGCTGCACCACGGCTCCGGCTAGCGTGACGGGGGCGGTGGCTCCGGCCATGGGTACGGAGATGATTTCGGTAGGGACGCCGGCGTGCGCGAGATCGAGCAGGTTCTGCGCGGCGAAGTCGGACCAGTTGAGCGGCGGCGAGGGGCAGACGTCGAAAATGGCGCGCGGCTTCCGGCGCAGAACGGCGGCGCCGCCCGCGTCGATGGCGAGCAACTCGAGCATAGGAGCGAGGCCCTCGGCAGAGAAAGCGCCGGTCACGATGGGCTTGTTCGAGTGGGTAAGGACGATGAAGAGACGATAGAGGTCGCCGACTTCCTGAGGGACATCGTTGCAGACGACGGCAGTCGATTGGGCAGCGTACGCGGGCAATGCTTCAGCGACCTGCACGAGACGGATGAGATCGGCGGTTTGTGCAGGGCGCGGCTGGAGAGAATCGGGATCGAGGACCTGGAGACAGGACGAGCCAGGATCGAAGTGCACATCGTCGCCGCCGTAGTGGACAACCGGATCTCCGGCGCGGTTGTGGAGAGAAAACTCACGCGGTGCAGTAGAGAGGGCTTGGCGGGCGACGGGTTCGGGAATGCGCGCGATGCCGTTCTCGATGATGCATCCGGCGGAGGCGAGAAGATCAATCGCGGCCGGCACGGCGACGCGGATGCCGGGACTGTGGATGGCTTGAAAGGCCTCGGCGAGGATGCGGTCCAGAAGCGGGGGATCGAGAAGCTGAAGTTTGGGGCGCACGGGTTGCCGTCCTGGCGCAGATTTAGCGCTGCCGGACTTAAAGATATCAGTGGAAGCAGTCGCGCAGCCGTGATTTACGGCGCCGTCTGTGTGGCGGAAGGTTCAATGCCGCTATGCGAGAAAGCGAAATGGATGACCCATTCGCTGGCGGCGCTCTGATCGCGGACCTGGGGTGGGGTAAAGGTCCAGGAACGAGCGGCTTCCACGCACTTGCGGGCGAAGTACTGGCTGGGACCGGCGGTCTCGAGCGTGGCGTCGGTGACTTTGCCGGTGGCATCGGCGGTAACTTTGACGGCGACCCGGAAATGACCGCTGATGGTGTGGACGGCGGACGCTGGCACGTCAGGCAGGACCTGGTTGAGGACGGCGCCTTGCGCGATGACTCCGGCAGAGCGTCGCGGGCGGGCTGGACTCGAGGGAGTAGCGGCCGAGGGCTTCGGGGAGGGCAGCGGTGCGGGCGCAGCAACGGGTGGCTTCTCACTCGACGCAGTGGATGGTACCGAGGGTTGAGCGGCGGAGGGTCGCAGCAGATAACGCAGACCCGCAACGCCCGCCACGAGCAGAAGAGTTATGACGATGACGGGTAGCAGATAGCTCTTGCTGGGTGCGGCCTTCGCGGAGGCGGCGCTGGTGGAGGGCACCTTCGCGGCGGCCGCTTTCGCAGCAGGCTGCGGAGCCGGCTGGGGTCGGGTGGCGTGCGCCGGCGGCAGACGGTCGGTAATTGCAGTGATGGTGGAACGGCGCGCCGGATCGCGGCGCAGGCAGTTGCGGGCGATCATCAGGAACGGCGCGGGAAGAGTAGGCGGAACGTCGGGTTCTCCTTGTTCCGTATCCGGCACAACCGGCGTTTTTTGGGTGAGCGCTTCGACCACGGTTGCGCCGATGGACCAGACGTCGGCAGCGGCGGTCAGTCCGCCTTGAAGAGTTTCGGGCGCGTCGTAAGCACCGGGCTTGGTGGGCGGGTTCTTGCGCTCGCCCACCGGAACGATGCCGTCGCTCGAAAGCTGCAGGCGGTCGCCAGCGGCGAGAATGTTCGAAGGCTGGATGCGACCGTGCACAAAGCCGTGACGATGCAGGAACTGAAGCCCTTCGAGCACCGGCGGCAACATGGCCAACACTTCGGTCGGAGCGAGCGGGCGCTCGGGAAGAATCTGGGAGAGCGTTTCATCGGCATAGTCCATGACAACAAAGAGCAGGGCGGTATCGCCGAGTTGGCAGGTGCCGGTTTCATGCAGGCGCAGGAGATTGGGATGGGAGAGGCGGGAGGCGGCCTCCCAACGAGCGAGCTGCTGGGCCGGATCGACGAGAGAGGCGGGAATGAGCTTGATGGCAGCCTTCTCGCGATCAGGCCCGCGCTCGGTCAGAAAGACAGCGCTCGACGCCGTACCACCGAGGTACTGGCGGAGCAGAAACCTGCGCTCGACGAGCTGGCCTTCCCAGTTCTTACCGATTTCGGGCATTGGAACCGCCGCGGCACCCATATGCCGCTATTTTAGCCACGCTTCGCTCTCAGGCAGTGTACACGGGAGTACCGGAGGGGGGGATGTACGGATGGAAGGGGCGGCTGGCGCTGGTCGGGTCGCGGGGTTCCCAGCCCTGCGCGCTGGGCTAATGAAGTGCCGCCCTTCGGGCTGGACTGCGCACGCCATCAGACGGCAAAGCCCCGGTCGCAGGGCTTTGGGATGGATGGCGCGAATTTCTGAGACCGCTATTT
>Ga0075014_100000028_pt1 | contig 59221 bp, 59 predicted proteins | sample AleBraG_ABR_2014_FD_71472 | JGI IMG/M metagenome (GOLD analysis project Ga0075014, IMG submission 71472) | Freshwater sediment microbial communities in response to fracking from Pennsylvania, USA - Alex Branch Run_MetaG_ABR_2014 | ecosystem: Environmental > Aquatic > Freshwater > Creek >... | reverse complement strand
GAGGTGGATGAGAAAGCGCTCGCCGCCGGCAAGCAGGCCGACGCTGCCCAGACTCTGGCCAACACTGCAACAACCCGTGTGGATTCGCTGCAGAAACAAGTTCTCAATCTCGACAACTATAAGGTCGTGACGGAAGCCTCGGTGCACTTCGGCTTCAACCGCGACAACCTGACCAAAGACGCGAAGGCGGCTCTGGATCAGCTCGCTGGCGAAATCTCCAAGGCCAAGGGCTACATCATCACCGTGGAAGGCGGCGCTGACGCTATCGGTGGCGCCGACTACAACTACGGCTTGAGCGAGCGCCGCGCCAATTCCGTGATCCAGTACCTGGCGGGCCAGTACAACGTGCCCGCGCACAAGATTTACCTGATCGGCCTGGGCAAGGACAAGCCGGTCGATTCCAACAAGACTTCCGAGGGCCGCGCCAAGAACCGCCGCGTTGATATCCGCCTGATGACGAACATCGAAGGTCAGGCCGCGCCGGCTCCGGCCAGCCCATCGATGTAAATTTTCCCCTCCTCCCCGGAGGACTTCGCCAACCAGGCCGTTCACGCCTCCCCCAGAGTCATGTGAACGGCCTGATTTTTTTTGCCTTCCAGGACTCAGGCGTGTCTGCACCTCCTTCTCCCAGCATCCAAACGGAAGTAAACTTGGAAAGGTACTGGAAAAACTCCGGGTGCCGCACCCTTCCGCTTCAGCGGAGGGTGCGCTTACCAGGTGTGCTGACTCGAGACGGAGAAGGCAGCATGAAGAAGTTGATCTCGTCCTGTTGTAAATTGGCGCTCATTCTCGGTCTGGCGGCTACTCTTCTGGCCCAGCAGCCTCCGCCGAAAAAGATGCCGCCCAAGGACGAACCGCCTCCGACGTCGGGTCAGTCCGGCGACAACCGCACCTACAGCACCAGCCGCGACACCATCATTGACCTCAGCCCGCCGCCGAATGATGTCAAGAATCATCCTGAGAGCCAGGACGCGGTGGCAGAAGCCACGGGAGTCCAGGAGTTCCATAAATGGAACCCAATGAAAGCGCTTAAAGATGTGGAAGTCGGCGATTTCTACTTCCGCCGCAAGAACTACCGCGCCGCCCTCGCCCGCTACCAGGAAGCCCTCGAGTACAAACCGAATGACGCCATCGCTACCTTCCGGCTGGCGCAGTGCCAGGAAAAGACGAACGACCTCGATTCGGCCCGCGACAACTACGCCGCCTACCTCAAGATTCTCCCCAGCGGCCCGTTTGCGGAAGACGCGAAGAAGTCATTGGAACGGCTCGAAAAATCGCCGTCACATCCCAACGATGCACCGGCGCCTGCAAAGCAGTAACGCAACTCCCTGAAGCCCGAAGCCTGAAGCCCTTCAGTTCGGCATCGGCTCCGGCTCCGCCGATCCATCCGCTCTCGCATCCGAGGCCCCGTAGTTCACGCCCGTCTTCGAATTATGCAGCACCGCCTGCCCGCGCCCCATGCTGGTCGAGTATTCCCGGTCCACGCGAAAATCATGTCCCAGCGCCGTCAGCCGGTCGCGCACGTCCGCCGGTACGCGTGACTCGATCACGATGTGGCATCCCCGTTGCGGATGCACAGTGAACCGCGCCGTCTCAAGCGCCGCCTGGATGTTCATGCCGTAGTCGACAACGTTCGACACAAACTGCGCGTGCGCCAGCGGCTGGTTCGCTCCGCCCATGATGCCAAACCCGATGTGCTGATCTCCCTTCTCCATGAACGCTGGGATGATAGTGTGGAAAGGCCGTTTGCGCGGAGCCAACACGTTTGGCGACGCCGGATCAAGCGAGAACAGCGCTCCGCGGTTCTGCAGCACGAATCCCATGCCGCGCACCGTGATGCCCGAGCCGAACGCCGAGTAATTGCTCTGAATCAGCGACACGATATTACCTTCGCGATCTACCACCGAGAGGTACGTGGTCTCGCTAGCGGGCGGCTTCCCGGGCGCAACCTCACAACTGGCCTTCTTGGGATCAATAAGTCCCGCGCGCTCCTTCGCGTAATCTTTCGACAGCAAGCCTTTCACCGGTACCTTGGCGAAGCGCGGATCGGCATCGTAGCGATGCAGGTCGGCGTAGGCCAGCTTCATAGCCTCGATCTTCTTATGCAGCTCGGCCACGCTGAGCGGACCCTCCGCCGAAGCTGGCGCAGTCTCCATGATGTTGAGCATCTCAAGTGCCGCCATGCCTTGCCCGTTGGGCGGCAACTCGTAGACTGTCCAGCCGCGGTAGGTCGTCGAGATAGGCTCGACCCACTCCGGCTGAAACTCTGCCAGATCCTCCGCGGCCATGGTGCCGGCCAGTTCTTTCTCGGTGTTGAGGATGGCGCGCGCAATCTCGCCTTTGTAGAACGCATCCGCGCCCTGATCAGCAATCAGACGAAGCGCTTTGCCCAGATCGGGATTGCGAAAAATCTCTCCAACCCCCGGACGCTTACCGTGCGGCAAGAACACCCGTACACTCTCCGCATCCTCGGTCAACGGCCGGTCATCGCCCTCCCAGAAGGCGTGAATCAATTCCGGAACCGGATACCCCTCCTCGGCATACGCGATCGCGGGCCGAAACAGCTCTTTCCAGGCCAGTTTTCCGAAGCGGTCGTGCAGCGCACTCCACCCCGCAACCGCTCCGGGCACGGTTACCGTGTCAATCCCCGTTTCAGGCATGGAGGCAGCGCCCTTGCCGCGCCGGTATTCCGCCGTCAGCTTCCGGGGCGCCCACCCGCTCGAGTTGATGCCATACAGCTTGCCGGCTTTGGCATCCCAATAAAGCGCGAAAAGATCGCCGCCGATCCCATTCATCATCGGCTCCGTGACCCCGAGCGTTGCGTTAGCCGCAATCGCCGCGTCCATCGCCGATCCGCCCCGGCTCAGGATCTGCGCACCAGCCACGGACGCCTGCACGTGACTGGTCGCCACAATTCCATACTTGCTGATGACCATCGAGCGCGCGTGCGAGCGGTCTTGGGACATGGCGAGTGACGCCAGAGAGAAAAGCAGAACAAAAGTGATGAAATGGACCGACGGGCGTCTCGCCCGTCGACCGCAAGTGCAGCGCATCAGGGCACCATCCTCAGCAGACGTCCGACGCGCATTGTCCGCCGTAACGGTGCCCGCCGTCAATTTCCAAAACTTATTTCTCGACTCTCATGAAATCGCCGGTGGAAGCATCCACCATCACGGTCAATTTCGCTCCATCGCGGCTCTCACCGAAGATCACATGCCAGACGACGGCATTTTTCGGCGCGTACCACTCCAGAACGTACAGCACCGGCTGGTTGGCATCCGCCGTCATCAGCCTATCGCCGCCGTGCTTGAGCGCCGTTGCCAGTGCCTGCTCCGAATCCACCTTCACAAACGCCATGTCGAAGACGTGGTTGGAGGCATTGCCCGGGTTGTAGTTGTCTTCTGGCAGCGGATTGATGCCACGCTCCCCCGCATCGGGCGCATTGCTTCCGACCCATACAAACGGCTTCATGCCTTTCGAAGCAGCTGACGCGAAACCGCCACGCCACTGTCCCGATTTGCCGTCCTTGCCCTTCCAGTCCTGCGTAAACTGTGACTCCAACCGGTAGGGCTGCGCGTCGATTTGCCACGCCCGCGCGTGTGCATAGAGCCTCTGTAGCGCAACGCGCCCCGTATCATACTCGGGATCTTTTACCTTGGGCTTGGCCGGTTCCGTCTTGACGGGTTCGGAGGAACACGCACCCAGCAACAGCAGTCCCACACAGACTGCAAGGAGCCTTTTCATAGTCACCATCCACCGGAAGTTTTTGTATCGAATCTCGACTGCGGCTATTCTAAACGAAGCGCATGCATCCTCAATCAGAAGCCATTCGCCAGCTATTGCTGGACGTGACCCAGGGTATGGACCCCGCGGCTCTCGCGCAGCATCCGGAAGGGAAGTGGTCACCAGCCCAGATCGTCGAGCATCTCTCCCGCACTTACTCCGCCACCGTCCGGGTCATGCAGAAATGCGTGGAGGCTGGCCGTCCCACCGCCACGCCGCCAACTCCCTACCAGCGAGTCGTGGCCTTCCTCGTGACCGGCGTCGGATATTTTCCCGGCGGCCGCAAAGCGCCTGCGTTTTCCGAACCGGTCGGGCTTGCCCCGGAACAAGTCCTTCCCGAAGTTTTCGCGAACCTTTCCCGCATGGACGAGCTGATCTCGCAATGTGAAGCGCGTCACGGCGACGCGATTCCGATTGCCGATCACATCATCCTCGGCCCCTTGAATTCTGCCCAGTGGCGCAAATTTCATTTTCTCCACGCCCGCCATCACAGCCGCCAGATCAGCCGCCTGCGCGACCACAACTAATTTTCAATCGGGCATCCCGAGCGCAGCGAAGGACCTATGTAGTTTGCTGGCAGCGCGAGCGTGCTCGGATTTGCCGTGCCGTACAAACACAAAGGCCTCTGCCTTTCGGCAGAGGCCTCCAACTCCGCGTGCGCTACTCCCGGAACGCCGCCGGCACGCCCGCTCGGCGCGCCTGCTCCTGCATGTCTTCCAGCTTCGCTTTCGCGCTGTCTACTTCCTTCTGCTTCTTGTCGATCTTTTCGCGATAGGAGGCATCTTCCCGGTCCCACGCCGCCGAGTTCTGCATGCGCTGTCCTATATCGGAATAATAGGCCGCCTGCCGCAGGCGCAGTTCTTTCTGCAGAACATCCAGTTCCCGTTGCGCCAGAGCGATTTCCTCCTTCTGCTTTTGCAGCTTTTCCTTCCAGGTCCCCCAATCCTTTTCCGCGGCCGCAGCCCCTTCCTTCTTTTCGGCGGGCTTGGTCGCGCTCTCGGTCTTGGCGCCTTCCGTCTTGGTCGCGCTGGCATTCTCGCCCGCCGCCGCGGTGTCCGCCTTCGCCGTATCCGGTGCGCTGGCAGGAATCTCGCTCAGCTTGTCCACGTGCGGAACATCATCGTCGGTGTAGACCTTCTTTGCGGCCGGACGCCCCGCCTTCTCTTTCCGCACCTGACGCGCGTGCTCTGCCAGGGAATCGTCCTGTGCCGCAATCGTGCCCGTCAGCAGCACCGCAAAGGCCAACCCAACTACCATCGTGAGTACTCTTCTCATGCTTCTACCCTCTCCCGAATTCTGCGGCCAATCGCAGAGCGATGGCCCTTCCCAAACTCGATGACTACACACTCCCCGTGGCGTGCGCCGTCTGCATCGTTGCTCCGCTCGGCGCGTTCCACCGCCACGTTCCCGCTTCCGGGCTGAGGATGCACACAACCCCGCGCACCTCGCGCGCATTCCCGGGAACGGGAATAATATCCAATCGCAACTGGCGGGTTTCCCCCGCCGGCGTCCTGTACTCGAACGCGAGCCCGCGCTGCAGTGCCTGATCGCGCCCCGCTGCCGCAATCGCTTCCCCTGGAGCCGTCACACCGGGCTCGATCCGAATCCGGCTGCGTTCGAAAATCTGACCGCTGTCCACCCCAAAGGGCGAATCGAATCCCAGCAATTGCTTGGCGGCTGGATTCGCCTGTTGCACCAGCAGTTGGCAATTTAGCAGGAGCACCCCACAGGGTAGGTTCTCGAGTGCTGCAGCCTGCAGCCGACCCTGATTGCGCGCCTGCTGCCGCTCTTTCTGCACCTGCTCCATCAGCGTCTTCTGCTGCTGCTTCAATTCTTGAATTACTCCCTGATAAGCGGTGAACTCGAGGCTCGAGCTTCTTAATTCGCCGGAAGCGAAGCTCCCATCCTGCGCCAGGTCCCGCCGCATTTTGCGCACCAGCAGCAGCCCGAGCACGAACAAGCTGCCGGCCGACACCGCCACCAGCAGCATGCGCAGCACCAGGGGATTGGTCAGCAGTCTCACATTTTCCCCCAATACCAGGTCAGCAACGGACCGCCGAAAAACAGAGCCAGCAGCGCCATGCCCCCCAAAAACACCCCGAACGGCATCTGATAAAAGCGGTACATAAGCTGCGCAGATTGCCACGCCCGCTTTCTCGCCTGCGCCCCTGTTTCGTGGTTGCGCGCGATGCGTCGCCGCGTCCGCTTCATCCACACCACCAGCACCGAGCACAGCCCGAACAGCGAACCCACGACCGACGCCGCAAACATGGTGAACACCGTCAGCTTCACACCCAGGAACGCTCCCACCATGCCCATCAACTTCACGTCGCCAAAGCCCATTCCTTCAACGCCCCGGGCGCGAAAATAAATCTCTCCCACGCCGTAAATGAACGACGCCCCCACCAGCGCTCCCAGCACCGAGTCCGCCAGCGAAAGCAAACGCCAGGAACTGTCGCTATCCAGCGCGGCCGGAGCCCAGCCAGCCAGAAACTGCGACGCCAGATCCTTCACCGGCACGAACCCGCTGAAAATCACTCCCAGCGCCAGGCCCGTCAGCGTCATTTTGTTGGGCAGTAGTTTAGTTTCGGCGTCCGTGAAAATCAGACCCAGGGTGAGAAACCCAAACACGCACCACTTCAAGGTGGCCAGTGTCAACCCAAACTGCACAAAGCAAACGAGAAACAAAGCACCCGTGAGCAGCTCAACCAGAGCATAACGAGCAGAAATGCGCGCTTTGCAATGACGACAGCGCCCGCCGAGCACGATCCAGCTCAGAACTGGAATATTGTCGTAAAGCGCGATCATCTGCTGACAACCGGGACAGGCCGAACGCGGCTTCACCACCGATAGGCCTCGCGGCAGTCGGTAGATACACACGTTCAGAAAGCTGCCAAACAGCAGCCCGAACAGAAACATCACCGCCGGCAGAAAGACCTCCACGCGTCCCCTCTGAACAGAGTTGCGTACGGCGCGACTCTGCCCCCGATTATAGGGCGGGTGTCAGGTTACCTGTTGGGTACGAAAAGACGTGTACGACCGGTGCGGCAGCCGGGCCGGCAGAGCCGCCAGCCCGGTTCTTCCGCTCGGGTAAGGACTTACTTCGCCTGCTTCGACTCGACGTAGCTGTTGATGTTGGCGATGCGTTGCTGCACTTCAGCCGCATGCCCGGAACTCAACCGCCAGAACAACGGACCCCATACTGGCATATCTTTCGAGCCGTGCGCCGGCAGATCGGTATCCCCTTTGATTGCACTAACTACCTTCGCCGACGGATACTTGCCGCCTGCATTCTTCGCCATCAAGGTGAGATCGTTCGGCGGAACCTTCAGCGCCGATGCCGCTGGCCCGTTCCCCTTCAGGTCTGCGCCGTGACACGAAGCACAATAGTTCTTGTACATTTCCTCGCCCGACGCTGCTGATGTCGGTTTCAGGGGAACATGCTTAATAACTTTTCCTGTATCCTGCGCCCACGCCACTAAGGCCAGCGCGCACAATGCCACTACCAACCATGCAATTCTCTTCATGAAATGCCTCCCAGTAAGTACCTGCTTGGCACAGAATCAAGCCACAACCAGTCTAGGTTGATGAGAAACGCAACACGGTGATTCTTATCACCTGCGTTTGTGACCCGGGAACCCAGCATTATCGTCCTGCTCACACAAGGAGTCAAACGCCAGCCCACCGGTTCGGCTACGGTCACGACCTACTGTGGTACTTCTCACGCGCGGCGGCCTTTCTGCGTATCAAGTGTTCCTCATCTGAAACAGACCCCTCCTATCGCAGACAAAGAGTTTACAGTTCCTTTACAATCGGTTACGGCTTTTTCATGAGACTATCAGTTGCTACGCGATCGCGTGTGGCGTTATTCGGCAAACTATAACTCCCCCCAGGCCGAGAGTTCTCCCCCCAAAACTTCCGACCCGCCCATGACTCGAGGTTCCCTCGATGCTCTTGTCGGTTCAACCTGATCGCTTCCCGCCAATCTCAGGAGGAGTTACTATGCTTCGGCTCAGAGTGTTGTTCCTTGCAACCATACCGCTTCTTGCGTCATATCCAGCTATCGCCGCCAACTTCGCAGTCGGCACTTGCAAGCCCAGACTCACCAGTTACGCAACCATCTCCACCGCTGTCAGCAGCGTGCCGCCCTGGTCGACCATTCTGGTGTGTCCGGGTGTCTACGCGGAGCAGATCACGATCTCACGGCCATTGACCCTGCAGGGAATCGCCAGCGGGAACCAGGACCAGGTTCTGATCACGGTGCCCCAAACTGGCCTGACCCCGAATGTGACCAGTATCTTTGCTGAACCGGTGGCCGCTCAGGTGCTCGTGCAGGCTTCGGGCCCAGTCAACATCAGCAACATCGTCGTCGATGGTACCGGAGGCGACCAGGCCTGTGGCACATCGAACGTCTGGCTGGCGGGGATTTTCTATGCTTCCCGCTCGTCCGGCGACATCGACACGGTTCGGGCCAGCGGTCAGAACGATGAGGGCTGCGGCGTTGGGATTTGGATGGAGAACGGCGATAGCTGGAACCGCTTCGTCAGCATTGAGAACAGCAGTGTCCATGACGTCGATGGCACGGGCATCTTCGCTGGCAGCGGCCCTACTCCCACTCTCACTGTCTTCGTCAAAGACAATTTCATTTCCGTGCCCTCCGGGCCTACCGGCATTGTCTTCAGCAGCGTCAACGGCGCGATTGCGGGAAACAACGTGAGCGGCGCCGTGGCCGGCATCTTTGCCACAGCTCCGGGAGTCAACGTTGTGTCTAACAACGTGTTCAACACGTTGTTTGGGGTTCTGCTCCTGCTCGGTGGTACGGTTCAGGCCAACGAGATATCGAACTCCTCCTATGGCGTGTACCTGAATGCCGACGGTGCGGCGGTGCAGTCCAATCGGATCACATCGGCGGCGGCCGCCGGAGTGGAGTTCAATTGTCACAGCGCCACCGTGGCTCACAACACGATTATCGACGCCGCCGTTGGACTGGATAAGGTTCCGGGCGGAGGCCGCGGATCCAATACCTTCGCCAACACCGCATCCATAACCACCGACGGCTGCGGTACGGCTCCGCTCCTTGCCGGCGCCGCTAGCCTCACTTCACAAGGTGCTGCTCAGTCGTCACTGCCCGCACCCGAGACGTGGCGCACTCCGGCGAACCCGTTCGGTTCGCGGAGATAGTCCAATCGTTGATGACCAATCCCCGGCGCCCGCCGGTGCCGGGGAGAACCTTGCGCCACGGCGGTTACCGGCTGAAGCGCAACAGGAATCCCTCGAGACACCGGCTCTTGCTATCCGGCGCCGGCAACTCGCCTTCCCACATGGGGTAGTCGCGCGGGACGAGGCGCGTCTCTGCAGGCCGCTTATCCCATCCGACTTTGGTTTCCTCGAGAATGACCAACGCGAAGCTCGGATCCGAAACAGTTTCCTGCAGGCGCAGTTCGTAGAGTTCCGCTTCCAGTAGTTCCGCCACGGCCTCGTTCGGCCGCACGACGAGAATCCAAGGATGCGCCGCTTTCCGAGCGGCGGTTGCCGCTGTTATCTCGCAGGCGTTGACGATGCGCGCCCCATGCTCCCGCGCGATAGCGAGCGTACCGTCCTCGGAGCCATGATCGAGCACGACGACTTCATTGCAGGCTCGCAGCGATTCCAGTGCTCTGCCGATGCGCAGAGCATCATTGCGCGTATGCACGATAGCGCTGATCGGCGGCATGCCGGAACGAGTCTAGCAAAGTACAAATCGAATTGGTCCGTAGACAAGTGGCGCAGCGAGAAGCAGGACCCAATCCACCTTTGTCTTCATCTCGGCTCTTTCTTGGCCGCAGGGGTCAGCGGACGAGAACCTGCCCTTGTGTCTGTTGTTCTTGCGACTAGGTCGTGGCCGGGTCCGCGCGCCTTCCGGGCAAACCGCGAAGAGCCGGACCTTGCCGTCCCTTGCCGGCGGACGGATGGCTTTGCTTTGGGAGGATGAGCGGGGGCCTTGCTGGCGGCAGCCCAGGGGTCATGCCAGGTTGGATCGACTTCCTGCTGCCCGTAGGCGGGAAGCAACCAGACCGTACACATCGCGCCAAATAACGATGCGATGAGCGTGACGATATTGAATGGCCTGAAACACTTGGAGTCCGTCATAGAATCGCCTCCTTGCCCAGAACGTCTGTGGGAGCCGTCACGCGAACCCTGCGGCGCCTGCACTGTCCGCAGGAATCCGGCTGCTGGCTACCTGTCGAGCTTTGCCCTTGTTCCCCACACCCGGCGCATGATTAGTGCATCCGCCGTCACATTCGTTACACGGGAACTTTTAGAACGCTCGATACCCAATCGGAACTAACGAGCAAACAGGTCCACGCAGGCGAGAAAAGAGAAGACCATCTATCGATGAGAAAGGCAGGCGAGAAAGAATTAACAAGCTGCGCCCAAAAGCGAAAGGCACGACGCGAACGTCGTGCCTTGGGCCTTTTAGAACCGCTCCGCTTAGTTATTCGGAGGCGGGGCGTTCGGATCTTCCAGCTTGTGTCGTCCCGCATTCGGACCCTTCGTCGTCGGGATCACCGTCAGCGGGGATTGCAGCTCGAACGTCAGCACGGTTTCCGTGGGCAGATCGATCTGCTGTCCCTTAGTGGCTGCTTGCACGCCGCCGCCCAAGCCGCCGCCCGCCGCCGCGCCGATCGCAGCACCTTTGCCGCCGCCGGCGATCCCGCCGATGATGGCGCCAATGGCCGCGCCCGCGCCAACTTTCTTCGCCGTATTGGTGGTCCGATTGTTGCCGTGCCGCTGATACTGGCTGGTATGGATGTTGTACGTCTTCGATCCCACCACGATGCGATCCAATTGCAGCGACAGGGCAGACTGACCGGCAAACTTACCTGCGCTCTTCACCTCCACCACGTGGCCTTCCACGTCATAGCCTGCGGGAATCGCAACCTCCCCATCTACGGTTAGAGGCGCATCCAGTGTCGCGCGGAATGTCTGACCTTGCTGCGACGTTTCCGAGTTCACCGGCTCCGACAGTCTCACCGACACCGTCGCGCCCGAATCAATCGTTACCTTCTTGGGCGCCGGAGGCGGAGGAGGTGGTGGCGGCGGAGTCGCTGCCTGTACTGGTTCCGCTGCCTGCTGCGCTGGCGGTGGTGTCGCTTGCGCCATTACCGGCGCGGGCTCCGAATGGTGGTATGAGGTAGGCATCCGCCGCGGCGCCGCGCTCCGGCTGGCATGGGGCTTCGCCGTCGGTGCAGGTTCCGGCGCGGAAGCACTATCGTCCGCCGCCGTCTGCGGCTGCGCGACCGTCAGATTATTAACCACCGTTTTCACGCCGTCCGCTGCTGCGGCCGCACTACCGGCTGCCGCCCGCTCCGCGTCACTGGCGACTGAGCCCGATAGCGTAACCACGCCGTCCTTGGCTTGCACCGCGATCTGTTTGCTCTGAATCGTAGGGTCGGCGTAGAGCTTGCTCTGAACCTGGCTCACGATCTGTGTGTCGTTCGCCTGCGCCGTCTTGCAAGCCACTCCAGCCGTCAAAAGTGCGCCGATAAGAATGGCAACTGCTACGAGAGGGAGTCTCCGAGTCATACTTGTGCTCCTGTTGTTGGGGCTACGAAACCTTAGATGCGAGATATACGGTTCCCGTGGCCTCAATTATAGCGATTCCGCTCGCGCACAATACGGGTCGAGAACCCGGAAGAACAACGCAGCCAAGAGGTTGCGCCACCAAGCGCCTGGAGCCGCTTGCCTGGCTCCTACGCTTGTGGCTTATGCAGGAACTTGTAGTCCAGAATAGAAGCCGCCAGATCAGGCCGCTCTTTGTTGCGGACCGCAGCTTTGTGCCGGATTACTCGCCCCTGGCACAATACCCGCGATTCTTTCTGTCCCGAGATTTCCTCCGGCATCTCGAACACCATCTCCACCAGCGTGTTCTTTGGGAAATGATGGTTGCCGTGAAACAGCACGCCCGACTGGCTGATGTTGTCGATCACGCCCGTATACCAGGTGCTCATATTCTTGGCGCGATAGCGGACTGCCAGATCAACGCTCAGCCGCCGCGCCCGTGGTGTCCAGGTAGGCCGCGCCTCGCGCGTGTGGCTCGGACGATGCACGCTCGTCTCGCGTGAATCCACGCGCTCCGTGCGTCGCATCGTCTTCCAGTCATAATTGTACTCAGCGGCACACAGCAGGCACACTTGGTAGTAGCGGCCGCCCGAATCCCGGCGCGGCCACGAGAACTCGTGCGAGCAACGCCCGAGTTTGAGAACACTAAGTAACTTCTGCGGCATGATGGCGAAGGCGGATTGACGCCTGCCATCAATCTAGAGTCAGCCTGCCCCATTGGGTAGGTTACCTTCGTGCCACCACGAGTGGGCCTTTCCACAGGGTTCTCCACAATACGTTCTGGCACAAGAAAAAAACCTTCTCGCTACGAGGTATCATCGCGAAATGCCGGAACTTACCGGTTTTCTCCTCGCTGGCGGTAAAAGCGGCCGCATGGGTCGGGACAAGGCCTTCGTGCCGTTCCAGGGCAAGACTCTGCTCGATCGCGCTCTGTCCACGCTGCGCACAGTCACCCCCGAAATCGTACTGGTCGGACCGCGCGACAAATTTGCCGCCTACGGAACCGTTGTCGAAGACGTCTTTCCCAGCGCGGGTCCCCTGGCCGGAATCCACGCGGCTCTGCGCGTCACCGACACCGATCTGAACCTCCTGTTCGCCGTGGATCTGCCGCTGGTTACGCCCGACCTTCTGCGCTACCTGATTGGCCGCGCCGAAAACAGCCATGCCCTCGTCACAGTACCGCGCACAGCGGATGGCTGGCAGCCCCTCTGCGCCATCTATCGCAAGACCTTCGCCGACGAGGCCGAGAGCGCCCTCAGGCAGGGCCGCAACAAAGTAGACGCTCTGTTCACGCCCCAAATCGTTGAAGTTGTGACTGAGCAGCAACTCAGCGCAGCAGGCTTTTCTTCCGGCCTCTTCAAAAACGTCAACACTCCCGACGACCTCGAAGAATCACGATAAACTGATCTCACCATGGCTGAGACGGCGAACCCGGGCCCCTATATTGAGTTCAAGAACGTCTCCAAGTCTTTCGGCTCCAATCGCGTCCTCGACGACGTGAGCTTCGACGTCAAGGACGGCGAAACCGTCTGCATTCTCGGCCGCAGCGGCGTCGGCAAGAGTGTTTCCCTGCACCACATCATGGGTTTCCTTAAGCCCGACTCCGGCCGCATCATCGTCGCGCATGAGGACATCACCGACTACACCGAGCCGCAACTCGAGCTCATCCGCAAGAAAGTCACCATGGTGTTCCAGAACGGCGCCCTGTTCGATTCGCTGACCGTCGGAGAGAACGTCGCTTTTCCCTTGCGCGAGCGCCGCGACCTGAGCGAAGAGCAGATCTTCGAAATCGTGGACGGCCTGCTCGACATGGTCGGCGTCAAAGCCATGCGCGACCTGCTGCCCTCCGATCTCTCCACCGGCATGAAGCGTTCGGTCGCGATTGCCCGCGCCCTCGCCGCGCAGCCGGAGTGCGTTTTGTACGACGAACCCACCACCATGGTCGATCCGCTGATGGCGCAACTGCTCGGCGACCTGATCAAGCGCCTGAAGATTCAACTCAAACTCACCAGCGTCGTCGTAACGCACGACATGCGCCTCGCCAAGAAACTCGGCGACCGCGTCCTCTTCCTGCACGAAGCCCGCACCATCTTCTTCGGCACCCCCGCCGATCTCGAACGCAGCGCGGAACCTATCGTGCAGCAATTCCTCGAATTGGATGAACTGAAAGTGGGGTAGGGACGGCAAGTGCGCGACCGCAACACCTGACGGTTGCACGGGGCACGGACGCAATCTGAGGCTAAGGGGGAATCCCGACCCTTTGTTCAATCTCCGGGAAGCGAGAATCCGAGCGGATGGGATTGAGCCGAGAATCGGTCTTGAGATAGACCAGCATATCCGAGCGTTCGCCAACCGCCTTGTCCAGCCACTCGAACGCCTGGTCATTCTGCCCGAGACCGACATAGATGAGCCCGATCTGGTAGGGATTAACGTAACGGCGCGAAGACTCTTTCTTCAGCCGGGCAATCGCTTTGTCCGCCTCACTCCTGCGTCCTGAAAGCGCGTAAACGCGGCCCATGTCTGCGTCCACCGTGAGATTTGACTTGAGAAAGTCTTTGGCGCTGCCCATTTCTTTCAGGGCTTCTACGTACATCCCCTTTTGTTCATAGACCAGGCCGAGGTACCAGTAAGTCAGGCCGTAGTTCGGTTCCAATTCCACGGTCTTTGCCAGTTGGTCGAGGGCAAGATCGTACTGTCGCGAGTAGAGGTAGTGCCACCCCAGATGCAGATTCATGATCGGGCTCAACTGGTCGAGTTCCAGCGCCCGCTGGCTCTCCGCCAGAGCTTCGTTCACCCGGCCGCTGGAGAGCAGCAGATGCGCGTACCAGTGATGACCGTGCGCGTAGCCGGGATTCAGCTCGAGCGATCGCCGGAATTCCGCCTCGGCGGCCGGCCAATCCCACTCGTAATTCAGCTTCACGTACGCCAGAGAGGTGTGAGCCTCGGCGAGCGAGTCATCCAGCGCGATTGCCGTCAGAGCCGCGCTCTTCGCCTTCGGTTGCACGTCCATGGGCCGCTGTGATCCGACGTCGAAGGAAAAACCAAGTGAGGAGTAGCAGTCGGCCAAGCCGCTATATGCCGCAGCGTAGCTGGGGTCTCGCTCGATCGCCTGCTGAAAATAAGCAATAGCGCGATTGAACGATTCCTCGGTGCGCTTCACCCAGAAGTAGCGTCCCTTGATATAGAGCTGATATGCGTAGGGGTCAACCGGACGCCCGCTGGAAAGGCGCGTATGCTCCTCGGGCGTGAGCTTAACCTGAATCTCCTTGGCAATCGTGCGCGCCACTTCATCTTGCAGAATCAGAACGTCCCGCAAATCCCGATCGTAAGCCTCTGCCCACAGGTGCCGGTCCGCTGCCGCGACGACCAGGCGGGCGTTGATCCGGACGCGATCGCCTTCGCGCTGCACCGAGCCTTCCACCAAGGCATCCACGCTCAGCTCTTTACCAATCTCCGGCAGGGACTTCTGCGTGTCCTTGTAGCGCATCACCGAAGTCCGCGATACCACGCGCAGCGCGCTGATCTTCGCCAGGTTCGTGATCAGCGCTTCGGTCATGCTGTCGCCGAACGAGTCGCCATCCGGATCGTGGCCGAGATTTTCGAGTGGAAGGACGGCGAGCGAGCGAATCGGCGGCCTCTCCCCCGCCTCTTCGCCAACTTGCTTGACCTCGCCCACAAAGCGGTAGCCGCGCTTCGAGAGAGTCTCGATGTACTGCTCACCAATCGTCTTCCGCAGCAGCGAGATGTGCGTAGTCAGGCTGCCCTCCTCGACCGCCGTCTCAGCCCACACTCGGTTCAGCAATTGTTCTTTACCCACCGGATTCGGCTGTGCCTCCACCAGCGCCAGCAGCAATTCCACCGCCTTCGGCGACAACGCCAGCCGCTGCCCTCCGCGAAATAACAGGCGTCCGCCCGCGTCGAGCCGGAAAGGGCCAAATCGGTAGGAGAAGCCGGAAGTCATGCGGGACGACCTTTGAGAACTTCTTGAGGAAAATAGCAGCTTTTGTAGAGGACTTCTACCTGTGAGTAGCGCAAGATTTCGTGGCAGCAAGGATTTGCGGCGATTCGATGCGTCGCCAAGTGGGGCAACCGATAGAACCGAAGAATTCTGAAAAGGAGCGTACTCTATGCAGCCACGTCGTTCTTTTCTCTCGCGCCTGCTCGGATTGCCGTTCGTCGCCCTGGATGCGGCGGCCGGCTTGCAGGGCCAGACGCAGCTTCCAACCCACAAGCCCCTCAAGATCATGATGAAGAGCGCCTGGGGTTCCGACGATCCCACAAAAGCGGCATTCCCGTTTTCCCACGGCCTGGCTCTGTCGGAAGCTGGACACGAGGTGCAGATCTTCCTCCTCGGCGAAGCGGTGGTCCTAATGCGCAAGGCCGTGGCCGAAGCGGTTACACCGGTCGGCTGGCCAAAGGTTTCCGAATTCCTGGAGAAAGTCGCTGCCCGGCACATTCCGCTTTACGCCTGCGGCGCCTGTTCGCGCGCCCGCGGCGTCACCGAGGCGGATCTGGCGACCTACGGCGCAAAGTACGGCAACCCGCCAATCTTCGTTTCAATAGTGGAATGGGCCGACAGAGTGATTACGGAATAGAGGAGTTCGTGTGGGCGCGGGCGACTCGCCCGCGCACGCTAGCGCTGCCTCAAAACCCCTGCCGGGCAAGGTCCTCCACCTGCAACTCCGCCCGCGGTGCCGGACACATCCACTTCTCCAGATACTTCGCCACAATATCCATCTCGAGATTGACCGGATCGCCGGGCCTGAGCGAATTGAGGTTGGTCAACTCGACCGTGTGCGGAATGATAGCAATCGTGCAGCGCAGCCCTTCGAGCTTGGCAATGGTCAGGCTAATCCCCTCAATCGCAATCGAGCCTTTATACACTGCGTACTTCTCCATCTCCGGCGGCAGCTCGATGTGCAGCCACCAGTTTTCCGACTCCGGAATGCGGTCGAAGGCGAGGAGCATGCCCACACCATCCACGTGCCCCTGAACGATGTGGCCGTCAAAGCGCCCGTCGGCCTTCATCGGCAACTCAAGATTCACCAGCGCGCCTTCATGCATGCGGGAGAACGACGTTCGCACCCAGGTCTCAGGCGCGAGGTCGGCGCAAAACGAATCTGGTTTCAAATCGAGCGCGGTGAGGCAGACACCGCTCACCGCGATGCTCGATCCGGTTCTCAGCTGCGGTGGAGTTGATTTGGCGACGATGCGAATGCGGCGATTCTCGCCCTTGACCGTAATGCTGACCACCTTGCCGACTTCTTCTACGATTCCGGTAAACATGAGGCTCCTCCGAGGACGCTTCGATCATAAACGCGCGGGGCGGGGCGAAGGGGTTTCGCGATTCTTGATTTTGTGACCTACATCACACGAAGAGGGTTAAAGCCAACGGCGGTAACGCCTTAGCAATTGGCTATTGCACGATTCGTGGGGCGGGAGGGGGCGGGAGCCCGAAATCTGTAGTTCGACCGTCGCACAGGATGCCGTTCAAATGCGTTTACAGGGCCGTAGGCGCATAGCTATTACCTCGGACATGGATTGGGTCGTCCGCCGATCCGTCGGTCCCTTAAATCGCGTCCAAACGCCAAAGCGGTTGCAGCCAGCTATTGTCGTAGCAGATCGTGACCGGGTGTCGCGCCCGCGGTTCCGACTTCCGGCTTACCTCTGCACATCATAGGCCAACGAGATCCTTCCTGAACTGTAGACCTTGTGTCGCGACAGGCGTAACTTGATTGGCTGCGCACACGGCGGCAGCAGTGCAACTCCTCCACCCAGCAACACTGGTATGACGCTCACCTCGACCATGTCCACCTCATGCATCTCCAGCAGAGAACCGAACAGCGCGCCGCCGCCAAAAAGCCAAATATCTTTGCCGTTCTCCGCGCGCAAACCTCCGATCCAATCTGGGCGCAACTCCGGGAAGATGGTGACCTCCGGGTGGTCTGCAGGCCGCAGGGTGCGAGAGACGACGATCGTCTTCATCCCACGGAAGGCTGCCTCGCCGAGTCTTACGACCGCAGCCTGGTAAGTGCGGCGACCCATGAGCGCCGTATCGAACTGCGCCCAGATCTCCGCGAAATTGACTTCCGAGTCCGGTATGATCCAGTCCGCTTCGCCGTTCGGCCCGGCGATATAGCCATCCAGACTCATCGCGACTCCATAGCGAATCTTCCTCATGCTGATCCCCCATCGGCCACTCGCGGGCGAGGGCGCCCGCGCTACATTGCTGACTTCAACCCTTCGGCGCCGGCACCGCCGCCTTCTTCGGCAATATCTCCCCAATGCGCCTCATCTGCGCGCCTACGCCTTTCAGCTTCTCTTCGATGTGCTCGTAGCCGCGGTCAATGTGGTAGACGCGATCGATAATCGTCTCTCCATCGGCCACCAGCGCCGCCAGCACCAGCGAGGCGGACGCGCGCAGATCGCTAGCCAGCACCGCAGCGGCGCTCAGCGGAGTCTTGCCGCGCACGATGGCGCGCCGGCCTTCGATCTTGATGTTTGCGCCCATGCGTCCCATTTCGAGCGCGTGCATGAAGCGATTCTCGAAAATGTTTTCGGTGATGATGGAGGTGCCGTCGGCCTGCGTCGCCAGCGCCATGTACTGCGCCTGCATGTCGGTAGGGAAGCCGGGATACTCTTCGGTCACCAGGTCGGCAGCCTTCAGGTTGCCGTCGCTCTCGACGCGCACACCTTCGCCGGTTGGGGTGATCTTCACGCCGGTTTCGCGCAACTTCTGCATGAGTGCGCCAAGGTGAGAAGGATCGCATTGCGTGACGTGCAGATCGCCACCCGTGATCGCGCCCGCCACGATGTACGTTCCCGCTTCGATTCGGTCCGGAACGATGCGGTGTTTCGTTCCACGCAGCTTGGTCACGCCTTTTACGCGTATGGTGGACGATCCCGCGCCTTCGATTCTTGCCCCCATCTTAGTGAGCAGGTGCGCGAGGTCCACGACTTCGGGCTCGCGCGCGCAATTCTGCATGATGGTTTCGCCGTCCGCGAGTGTCGCGGCCATGAGCAGGTCTTCCGTGCCGGTGACGGTGATCTTGTCGAAGACGACCTCGCCGCCGCGCAGGCGATCAGCGCGCGCCTCCACGTAGCCGTGCTCCACGGTCATGGTGGCGCCAAGTTGCTCGAGTCCCTTGATGTGCAGGTCAATCGGCCGCGCGCCGATGGCGCAGCCGCCGGGCAGGGAAACGCGCGCCCTGCCGAAACGAGCGACGAGCGGCCCGAGCACCAGCGTCGAAGCCCGCATGGTTTTGACCAGTTCGTAGGATGCTTCGGGACTCTGAATCTTGTCGCACTGGATCGTCGTGCGGTGGTGCGCGCGACCGTAGCCGAGCTCGACCTGCGCGCCCATGGCCTGCAGCAGGTTGCGCTCGGTGATGATGTCGCGCACTTGGGGGATGTTTTCGAGCGTAACCTGCTCGTCGGTGAGCAAGGCGGCCGCCATCAGCGGCAGGGCGGAGTTTTTCGCCCCGCTAATGCGGACCGTGCCCAGAAGCGGCGTTCCGCCGCGAATCACGAATTTATCCATGCTTCGACCATTCTAGCGGCGAGGGACAAGGAAAACGTGTATTCGGTAGGCACTTAGGCCTTCGACGGGGTCAAAAATGGCCCCCGGTGCCCCCTGGTGCCACCGAGGGAACAAAACACCGGACGGGCACGTACTATGGAATGAGACGGAGGCCGACCCATGTTCTGCAACTTTTGTGGAAAACAGATTCAGGATGACGCCTTTCACTGTGCGTACTGCGGGCGGCGCGTTGGTGCTCCCCCGCCGCGTCCGAGCCTGCGCCGCTTGCGCTCGGACCGCAAGATCGCCGGGGTCTGCTCCGGGATGGCGGAGTATCTGGACGTAGATGCGACGATTGTGCGGCTGGTGTGGCTGCTGCTCGCGATTTTCACGGGCGTCGGCTTTATCGCGTACCTGATTGCCTGGATCGTGATGCCGCAGGAGGAAATGCTGGCGCCGATGGCGCATGCCCACCAGGTCGTTCAAGGGTAAAAGCTGCGGCTGGTTGCGGCTGCCTGCCTAACCCGGAGGCCTTGCCCGCGGCTATTGCGCGGCGGAGGTCGGCTGAAGGGTGCCAGCGGATGGCAAATCTGCGCGGCTCAATCCGTTCGATCGAGGTGGGGTCAGGAGCTTCTGCAGCAGCACAAGATCGGTTTGCACACTGCTGCGGGAGGTGCGACGCGCTATCACAGGACGCAATTCCTGTACCAGGCGCGCCTGCATGAGTTCGGCGGCCAACGCAGTCGATTCCGGATCCTTCAGAATATTGGCGCGGGTTATCCCGACGGGCTCTTTCACTGCGCCCTGGTTCACTTGAACGATGGGCACGCCGAGGGAGTCGAGCGCGGGTTCGGCCGCGGCCTGTAGCGAGTCCCAGCTTTTCTCCGCAGCCGCGGCAGGGGACGCGCCGGTGTTGCGTGTAAGTTGCTGCAGCTGTTCCAGAAATGCGCGCCGGTCCTGGCTGCTGACGGGCGCATCCAGGTGGTTGGCATCCAGGATGAGAGCGTCGCGCGCCGGGTTGAAGCGGGCCTGCCCGAAATACCCGGCGATAAGGCTGCCCATGATGTAGGGATGAATGGCAAACAGCGGCAGCATGTATTTCTTCGCGCTCAGGGCGCAATCGAGCACACCGTGAATCGGTTTGCTGCGCGGTATGGAGCCGGGCACCTGGCCGATGATAAATCTCGAGCTCTCAAGTTCATGATGATGATTGCTGTAGCGAACGAACAGCTTGCCTAGCGTTTTTGGCGTTGTCACTCCGAGATCGCCGATGATGCTGCGATGCACCGAGTGGGGGTAATAGGAATCGAGGAGCTGGCGGGCGAAGTCAGCGCAGTTGCTGGTGATCAACGTCCACCGCTTGTGGTTCGGGCGCGAGTTGAGGCGGGCAATCAGTTGCGCATCCTGCTCGGGGGTGGTTTCAAGCTCAAAGGCATAGATGGTGCGGAGATAAGACGCGCCGATCAACTGGTACCACTCGCCGCCGGGTGTGCCTCCGCCGGGCAGGTCGGGCACCAGGGACTCGAGATGAGCGCGGCGGTAGCGATCGCGCAGGAAAGCGACGAGTTTGGCGTCGGCATAAAGTGGGACGTCGTCGGGCCGGTCGACAGCGTACAGGTACGGCAGCAGTGGGATCGCGACCCAGTCGTATCCGGCGATGGCGTGATAGCGGCTGAGGACGATGCCGGACTCTCCTGGAGCGCAGGGGCGCAGCACCACCGGCGATGAGGCGCAGACGTTGCTGAGATACACGGCGGCATGACCGGTGCCCGCCAGAGCTCCGTCATAGCTGTAAGGTTCCTGCAGGAAAAGAGTCGCCGTGGCTTGCGCAGCGGGAAGAGTTCCCAGGCAAACCAGCAAGGCAAGAGCCCACTTCAGATGTAAGGCCCGACTCAAACGAACAATATGGCTATCCTCGCGCAAAACCATGCGCTTATGAAATTGATGATGGAACAAGCTGCAGGGCTGCCTGTGCCGCCGGTCTTAAGAAAACTTGCAAGCCCCGTACCACCAAATAGTAACGCTACTCACACATCCTAAAGAAGTTACGAAGGTCAAATACGGGGAGCTGAGTTCCTACGTGGTTAATCCGTCGAGAAACTGGCGCAGGAGGACGCCGACCGGTTCAGATTGCTCGAACGCGGCGTAGTGGCCGGCTTTGGGGATAACTCGCAGAGTGGAACGGGGAATGTTCTGCTGCATCAGTTGCGCCTCGGCAACGCCGGTCACGACATCTTCGTCACCGGTGACGATGAGCGTGGGGACATTGATGGCGTGGAGGGTGGGGGTAGAGTCGAGACGGTCGGCCATGCCGAGTTGGATGGAGCGGACGCCTTCGGGAGACATCTTCTCCATCATGCGCCGGGCGGCGGCGACCAGATCGGGGCGGTCGGTGCGCGTGGTGGTGCCGAGAAGCTTGGGGATCATGCTATCGAGAAAGGGCGCGCTGCCGCGCTGGAGAACATCTTCGGCGGATTGCAGCCGGGTGGAGCGAGCTTCGGGTGTGTCGGGTGCGGCTTTGGTGTTGCACAGGGCGAGAGCGGCGATGCGTCCGCGCTCGCGGCGCCAGAGTTCGAACAGAATGTAGCCTCCAATGGAGACGCCGAAGAAGGCGGCGCGGCCGATGTCGAGATCGCCCAGGACGGCAAGAGTGTCGGCGGCGTGTTTCTCCATGGTTGCGGGACCGTCGCCGGCTTCGGAGTCGCCATGAGCGCGCAGGTCGGGAAGAATGAGCTGGTAGCGGGTGGATAGGATTTGCGCGACGGGCAGCCAGAAGTCATGGCAGGCGGGGAAAGGATGAAGAAGAACAATGGGTGGACCACTGCCCAGCACGTGGTAGACGATTTCGGCGTCGCGGCTGCGCACCTGGGGCATGGAGCCCAGTGTACTTGAGGACGTGACGCGCGACATTCTCGGTGGAGCATCGGGCTTGTTAGAATCGGGAGCATGTTTGAAGGATTCGTGGTTCCACCGAAGACGCGGGTGACGAGCAAGGGCGATGGACCGGCTCTGGCTCTGAGCGGGGCGGCGCAGCGTGTTTTCCTGATCACACTCCAGATCGGCGCGACCGTGGAGCAGGAAGCGCTCGACGTGAGTGTGTGGGGATCGGCGGATGGGGCGACCTGGACGGCCAAGCCACTCCTGACATTTCCGCAGCGGTTTTATGTCGGGGAGATGCCGATGCTGCTGGACTTGAGCGCGCAGGCCGACATCAGGCACTTGCGGGCGCACTGGGAACTGAATCGCTGGGGGCGTGGGGATACCAGGCCGATGTTTGAGTTCCAGGTAGCCGTGCGCGAGGTGCCGCCGGAGTTGCTGAAGCAGAAGAATCTGTAGGTCAACTTCTTGTGGAAACAAATTTTTCGTAGCCTCACCCACAGTGAGTAAGCGCCCAGCTTTCCATGACAAACAAATCTGACGAGAAGACCGTGATCGTGACGCCTGCAAAGGGGCTGGAGGGAGCGCTTCGGCTGCCGGGAGACAAGAGCATTTCGCATCGCTACGCCATGTTGGCCGCGTTGGCGGAAGGAACGACGCGGCTGGAAAACTATTCCACCGGAAAGGACTGCGCCAGCACGCTGACCTGCATGCGCGAGTTGGGCTGCGAATGGACGAAAACGGAGAAGGGAAAAACCGTCGCCGTCGAACTGCAGGGGACGGCGGGCCAGCTGCGCGCTCCGCGGCGCGCGCTGGACTGCGGGAATTCCGGGTCCACGATGCGCATGCTGGCTGGGATTGTGGCGGGTCAGTCGTTCGCGAGCGAGATGGTGGGTGATGAATCGCTCTCGCGGCGGCCCATGGCCCGCGTGATCAAGCCATTGACGGAGATGGGCGCGAAGATTATGGCGAGCGCGGGAGATCGCCCGCCGCTGCGCGTTACGGGAGGCAAGCTACGCCCGATTGCCTACAAAATGCCCGTCGCCAGCGCCCAGGTGAAATCGTGCCTGCTCTTTGCCGGACTGTTTGCCGAGGGTGAAACGCGGGTGGAGGAGGCGGTGCGCACCCGCGACCACGGAGAACTCGCACTGCGCGCTTTCGGCGCCGAACTCAAGCGCGAACGGAACGTGTACTCCATTCGCGGCGGGCAGAAGCTCAAGGCGATCGAGGCGACGGTTCCGGGAGATCTCTCGAGCGCAGCATTCTTTCTGTGTGCGGCGGCGCTGTTTCCGGAGTCAGAACTCGCCATCGATACCCTGGGCATGAATCCGACGCGGGCGCGCCTGCTCGACCTCCTGATTCAAATGGGCGTGCAAATCACTGTTACGCAGCTGGAAGAGCAGCACGGCGAGCTGGTCGGCACGCTGCAGGTGCGGGGCGGAAAGCTGCGCGGCGCCACGCTCTCCGGCGCAGACACGGCGGCGCTGATTGACGAGATTCCTGTCCTCTCGGCCATCGCTCCTTACACCGAAGATGGCATGGAAATTCGCGATGCGGGCGAACTCCGCGTCAAAGAATCGGATCGCATCGCTGCCATCGCAACGAATCTTCGCGCCATGGGTGCCGAGGTAGAAGAGCGTCGGGACGGTCTTCGCATTCCAGGGAAGCAGCGGCTGCATGGGGCTGACATCCAGTCGTTCAGCGATCACCGCATCGCGATGGCCTTTGCTGTAGGCGGTCTGCGTGCCGAAGGCGACACGCAGATTCACGAGGCGCAATGCGCGGACATATCGTTTCCGGGTTTCTTTGAGTTGCTGGAGGGCCTAGCCGTCCGCTGAATTCCGTTGAGCTTGTGCCAGGGACATGCCGCGGAACGGGAACGGCTTGCCCCTGCCGTTGCCATCGTCTATGGTGGAAGTCTTTGTTTGGAAGACTGCTATGGGAAAAGGTAGGAAATGAAACGAAACCCGATACTTATCTTGCTGGTGGCAGCCTTGGCCGTCGCGGCGGCGGCACAGGACAAGGCGGATCGCAACAAGGAAATTGCTTATCTGAAACAGACGCGGGCAGGAGTGTTGCGAGCGACCAAGGGACTGTCCCCGGCGCAGTGGAACTTCAAGCCGGGGCCGGATCGCTGGTCGGTGGCGGAAGTGATGGAGCACATCGCGGCGGCTGAGGATTACATCTTCGAGTCGGTTGCCGACAAAGTGATGAAAGCCCCGGCTGCGCCGGCCGGGGAGGACTCGCACGCGGTCGACAGCCTGGTGCTGAAGGCAATTCCTGACCGGACCGTCAAGGCGCAGGCGCCGGAGCCGCTGCGGCCGACGAATCGTTTTGGCTCGCCGCAGGCTGCGCTGAAACATTTTCTCGAGAGCCGCAAAAAGACGATCGCGTTTGCGAGATCGACGCCGGACTTGCGCGTCCATGCCATTGACAGCCCATTGGGCAAGAAACTGGATGCCTACGAATGGATTCTGTTCATCGCGGCGCATAGCGAACGGCATACCAAGCAGATTCTCGAGGTGAAAGCGGATCCGAACTTTCCCAAGGAATAGGAAATCTCCCCGGCTTTGCAGCCGAGACGCTGGCGGTGGCTGTGCTACATTGGAAGAGAGTGGGCGCGTAGCTCAGTTGGTAGAGCAACGCCCTTTTAAGGCGTGGGTCGCAGGTTCGAATCCTGCCGCGCTCACCAGGAAAACGATAGCGCTGACACCGCCTCCGGGCGGTGTTTTGCTTTCAGTTCCTACCACTATTCCGAGTAAGATCGCAGGAATCCGCCTCCCCCGGCGTTTTTCTGCTGAGTCACCACGAGCCGCCTCATCAACGAGATTGTCATGCTGAGCGGAGCGAAGCATCGCTATAACGCGACCATTCTGATGGGGAGTAGGGATTCCTCGCTGCGCTCGGAATGACAATTTCGGACTATTTGCTTTTTGTCAGACAGGTGATTGGTTCTAGCAATCCACCTGAGTCTCGCGCTCAGATCCCAGGTAGTGAGCCACCTCAGGGACCTTCAACGTGCAAGCTTGTGTTGTCTGCGAATCTGGCTGCGCAAGACCTGGCGGATGAGGTGGCAGGCTTGCCGCACTTCGGGCAAGGCCAGGGCGCAGAAGACGACACGGCCCTGGCGACGGGTGGTCACGACGCCGGCGGCCTTCAGGATCGCGAGGTGCTGCGAGAAGTTTGCCCTGGAAACTCCCATTTCCTTTTGCAAGGTCGAGAGGCGGTGTTCTCCACGGCCGAGCATGTCGAGCATGTGAAGGCGTTTGGGATGGGCAAAGGCTTTGCAAATGATGGCTTGTCGTTCGAAGACTTCCTTATCGAGAGACGAAGAAGAGGATCGGGGCATAGGGTTGTCAATGGCCTTGTGTTTGCGGCGTTTGCCGGACAACAGTTCAGTTTCCGGCATCGCTGCGAGGATGTCCAGTGGAGTCTTGGGAATTGCGCATGAAAGCTGGGGTTTTCGGGCCTGTGGCCGCGGTGTCGGCGGGATCTCCCACTCAAAAGTAAAGAGGGGGCGAAAAGCAGCGCCCCCTCCGGGTGAGCAGGAGATCTCAGAATTGTGATGTCAGGCCGACGGTGACCATGTTGGCCTTGTCGTAGGTCGGGAAGCCGAGCAGTGGCGTCGAGTCGAGGCGCTTGGGCGCGCCGATGTGCCAGCCGGATCCGGACCAGGTGTAGTTGTAGCGGATGAAGTCGGCCTTGAAGATGAAGTGGTCGCTGATGCGATGTGTGAGGTAGGTCTCGTACACTTCGCCGCGAGTGTTCGTCTTGGGCGCGATGATGTCGTCTTCCGCGCTGGAGAAGTTGAACCAGTACTTCGATCCCTGGTTGAACTCGAAGCCGATCTTGGTGCGGCCGTCGTTCTTCGGGATGCTGTAACGAACGCCAAGATAGGCCATGTGGCCTTCGTGGTTGGTAGGTGTGTCAAACGGATCGCTTCCCAGGCCGCCGAACGGGGTGGTCAGGCCGTTAGGACGCAGACTCACCCAGTTCGCGCTGGCGTAGAGGTCGAACTGGTTCACCTTTTTCTGGACGACGACACCGTAGAGATTGATGCCGCCCAGGTTGGCGGAAGGAGTGAAGCGCATGACGACCGGCGCGCCTACGGTGTCACCGGTCAGCGGATTGTTGGGCAGAACGATGAGCCCGTTGAAACCGTCGGTGACGTTCCAGGCGCGGGCCAGCAATGCTTGCACGAAGGTGTGGTCGGTCTCATACAGATCGAGCACGCCGCCGGCGAGGTGCACGTCCTTGAGGCGGTCGGCGGGAGTCTTGAGCAGGTTGCCGTTGCCGAAGCCGGAGGAGTAGCCCAGTCCGTAGCAGGCGCGCAGCGTCATCTTGTCGGTGACGTGATAGCCGAACGTCATGCCATCGTACTGGAAGTCAAACAACGCACCCGAAGGAGTGCCGCCCCGGGGCTCGTCATCGCGGAAGTGGAGTGGCGGACCACCGACGGCAGGCCGGCGGCCAATCGAGAGGTAGAATTTCGATCCGGCGATTCTGTTCCAGTTAAAGAAGACGCGTTCGACGCGAACCTGGTCCGAATTGGGAACGCCGGTGGTACTGCCGTCGATATTGAGACTGTTGGGTTGACCGTTGAAGACTTGCACTCCGGTGCCGTCGCCGAACACTTTGTACATGCCCAGGCGAGCGCCGAAGCTGATGTTGTCGGCGACCTTGGCTTCAAACTTCAGGCGCAGGCGGTTGGTAAGCAGGGAGTCGGTGTTGGCACTGTAGGCTCCCTGCAACACGCCGGGAACCTGCATGAGATAGCCGATGAAGGCCTGTTGCTGCTGTGGCGTGAAGCCGTTCACCATCTGCTTCAGGCCCGGATTCGTCTGGCTCGCGCTACTGAACTGCAGGTTGTTGGTGAAGAACTGATAGGCAGCGTAGTTCTGGGCGACCGCGCCGTTGACCAGCTTGGAGAAGTTCGCGGGCGTATTCGGCTGCCCGTTCGGCAAGGTCGGACTGCCGAGCAGACCTGCCATGTCGCTGGGGGTGTAACCGTTCATGCCAGCGAACCAGAGGGTTTTTACCAGCAGATTCTGCAGTTGCATGCCGTCGTAATGGGCAGGGATGTTGCCGCGGATGGTGTGGGCTTCGAAGCGATAGTCGCCGCCCCACTCCAAGCGGTCCCTCAGCGACTTTCTTTCGGTTTCGAGGACGCGGTCGTTCAGGTCGCGAACGGTGGTCTGTAATTCTGCCGGCGAGACCAGGTCTGTCTTAGCCGCAGGCTGGGCTGCATTCTGCTGCGTCGCCTTCTCCTGCGCTTCCAGTCTCTGTTCGAGTGCACTGATCGTCTTCTTCAGCTGTTCGATTTCGCCACGGAGCTGCGCGGCATCGTTGGTCGCAGGCGGAGCCTGGGCCCAGAGCGCCGTCGCCAGCAGGAGCATGAGCACTGCTAATAGGAGCTTGCGCATAGAAAAATTCCTCTCACCTATGAAATATGCGGCCTGGTGGTGGATTGGACCGCGAGGCCGGGCCGTACCGGAACACCACCGAGCACGAAGCCTGGCATGGCAGGGTTATGTTGACAGTTCGTGACGATCGAATGCCGTGATCCGCGTCACGTGTTTCAGTGTTAAGCAACTTCGCAAGTAACGAACTGATATCACGCGACGACGTGCTCGGCATCACAGAAGCAGCGCACGACACTTGGCTACTCTTTTATCTAGATAGTTGCGCAACAGCGCAACTGTACGAAAGTGGAGGTTGTTGCCATGGCGCGAGTGTTCAAGTCAATTCTGATCCTGATTGTCCTCATGAGTGTTGGCGGCGTTTTCTCTGCCCTGCGCGCCGCGCAGAAGGGGAGCGAGAACAAGGGACGGTTCTATTTCCGTCAGACCTGCAAGGAGTGCCACACCAAGGGCGCGGCGGGCGGCGAGGTGACACCGCTCAACAAGACCATGGCGCAGTGGCGCGCCTACTTTGCCAAGGGTACGCACAACCATGGCAAGGAGCCGCTGACCAAGTACATGAATGCCGAACAACTGCTGGATGCGTCGACTTTCGTGATCCAGCATGCGGCGGATTCGCCACAGCCTGAGACCTGCGGCAAGTAGGTCCATCGCACCACGGACCCCAGCGGACGAGGGGTGCGCGGGGTCGTCTCGACGTGCCGCCACGAAGCGTCGCGGAAGTCCCGCAGCGCGACCGGCAGCGCGTGAAAGGCAACGACAATGGATCGACGCAAGTTTCTGAAGTTCACCAGCGGGGGCGCGGCCAGCGCAGCTGTGGGCGCGACGCTCGCATGCTGGAACCCGCTTCGCAAAGAGGCGGCGCAGGCGGGTGGGCGGGTAGAAATTCCCACCACGTGCGAGATGTGCGTGAACAAGTGCTCGGTGATCGCCGTGGTGGAAGACGGCGTCATTCAGAAGCTCAACCCGAATCCGGAGAACCCGAAATCGCGCAGCATGCTGTGTGCGCGCGGGAACGCGGGATTGCAGCAGGTGTACGATCCGGCCCGGCTGAAGCGTCCCCTGATTCGGACCGGAGCTCGGGGCGAGGGCAAATGGCGACCGGCGACGTGGGATGAGGCTTTTGACTTCGCGGCCAGCAAGTTGGCCGAGACGAAGACTAAATATGGGCCGCAGGGATCGCTGTGGTCTTCGACCGAGAGTTTCCAGGAGCTGTTTTTCAGAAACCTGGGGCAGGCGTTCGGGTCGCCGAATCAGGTCCGGCATCCCACTCTGTGTTTGGCTTCAGTGAACCTGGCTTACTCGCTGACCTTCGGAACCGTTCCGTCGTTCGATTTGCTGAACTCGAAGTACATCATCATGTCGGGTGCGAACCGGTTGGAGTCGTTCATCACGCCGGACACGATGGACCTGATTGAGTCGGCGGAGTATCGCAAGGCGAAGCTGATCTACCTCGATCCCCGATTCACCGTGACGGCGTCGAAGGCGGACGAGTGGTATCCGATTCGTCCGGGGACGGACCTGGCGTTCATGCTGGCGCTACTCAACGTCATTATCGGGGAGGACCGGTATGACAAGGAGTTTATTGCCACCTATACGCTCGGCTTCGACAAGCTGGTCGAACACGTGAAACCGTTTACGCCGGCTTGGGCCGAGCAGGAGACCGAAATTCCAGCCAAGGACATCATTCGCATTGCGCGCGAGTTTTCGGATGCGGCTCCGCGGGCGGTTTACTACGCGGGGCGGCGGTCTTCGTGGTATCGCGAAGACTTTCACACGCGGCGGGCGCAGGCGATTCTCAACGTGATCGTGGGCAGTTGGGACCGGGAAGGCGGCATGGTGCCGAACGGAAAGATCGCACTCGGGGAGTTCCTGTTTCTTCCCTGGGATGATCCGGCGGCGCCGCGAGTGGACGAGATGGACAAGAACTTTCCGTTGGCGGCGAAGGGCGACGGCGCGTATCTCAAGCTGCGCGAGAACGTAATCGAGGGCAAGCCGTATCCGGTGAAGGCGTGGATGATTCACAAGCAGGATCCGATGAACGCGCTGCCGAACCAGGCGCGGACGATCGAGATGATCAACCAGATGGATTTCGTCGGTGTGATTGACGTGCAGATGAGCGACACGGCGTGGTATGCGGACGTGGTTTTCCCGGAATCAACTTATTTGGAGCGGACGGATCCGATCGAGGTGATGAGCGGGATTCAGCCGGTGGTGGTGTACCGGCAGCAGGTCATCAAGCCGCTGCACGACACGAAGACGACGCTCGAAATCTCACAGGGTCTGGCGAAACGGCTGGGGCTCTCGCAGTATTTCGACTACACCCTGGAACAGTGGGTGGAAGCGCAGGCGAAGGAGTTACCGCTTGAGGTGCCGATGGAGCACCTGAAGAAGCACGGGGTGTATGTGCCGCGCGACTTTCCGAAATACGGTTCGACGCGAACGCCGGAGCACCGCTTCATTACCAAGTCGGGCAAGATTGAGATCTTCTCGGAACGGCTGCAGGAAGCGGGGCAGGATCCGCTGCCTGTTTACCACACTACGCCGCAGCCCCCGGCTGGGAAATATCGGCTGATCACGGGGCGGCGGGCCTACTTTACCCATGCCAACAGCACGAACAATGCATGGCTCAATGCGTTTGATCCTGAGAATAGTTTGTGGCTGAACTCGAGCGCGGCAGGCTCGATCGGGTTGCACAGCGGGGACCGCGTGGAAGTTGCGAGCGCGGTGGGAAGTGTGCGGCTCAAGGTTCGCGTCACGGAAGAGATTCGCCCGGACTGCGTTTTCATGCTGCACGGGTTTGGCAAGAAATCGAAGTGGCAGCGGCTGGCGACTGCCGGGGCTTCGGATGCGGAGTTGCTGGAAACGGCATGGGACAAGGTTTCCGGCAACGCAGCCCTGCATGAGACTTTCGTCTCGGTAAGGAAGGTGTAGCGATGGCTGAGACGGCGAAACGATATGCGCTGGTGATTGATTCGAAAAAGTGCCTGAACTGCAAGGCCTGCGTGGTGGCGTGCCGGGCGGAGAACAAAGTGCCGCTGGCATACAACCGGCCGTGGATCAACGAAGAGACGCGCGGGGCGTGGCCGAAGCTCATGGCGGCGTTTCAGCCGGAGCAGTGTCACCAGTGCGCGCATCCGGCGTGTGTGCGGGTGTGTCCGACGGGAGCATCGCATCAGCGGGAAGACGGGATCGTGGTAGTACGCGACAACGATTGTGTTGGGTGCCGTTACTGCATGATTGCGTGTCCTTACAATGCGCGCTTCTTCCGCGAGGATAAGGGCGTTGTGGAGAAGTGCGACTTTTGCAGCAAGCGGGTGGATCGGGGGCAGATTCCGGCTTGCGTGGAGACTTGCCCAAGCAAAGTGCGTGTGTTTGGCGACCTCGGTGATCCCAACAGCAAGCTGGTGGAGTTGATTGCCAATCGTGAGTATCGGATGCGAAAGCCGGAAGCGGGCACGGGACCGCAGATTTATTACCTCCTGTAAAGGAAAGGTGCGATGAAGTCGATTGAATGGGGCTTTCTTATTGTGAACTACCTCTTCCTGGGCGGGCTTTCGGCAGGTCTGTTCTTTGTGTCTGCCCTTGCGACCTTCTTTTACAGGATTGACGAGCCATCTCCGTACACGCGAATTGCGCGGCTAGGCGCGTGGATGGCGCCCTGGCCGGTGATGATCGGCTGCTTGCTGCTCATCTTTGATCTGGGGCGATGGTACGCGTTTTACAAGCTGTTCTTGCACGTGCGGTTTGTCAGTCCGATGTCGATCGGATCGTGGCTACTGGTCTTCTTCAACCTGGTGACGCTGGTGAATTGTTACGCCTGGCTGACGGAGCAGCAGCGGAATGGGCTGTTCGCGAAGTTGCCGAAGGCGCTGGCGTTTCTCGGGAAATACAACTACGACATTGATCACTGGCGGCGCCGACTGGCGGCGGTGGGCTTGCCGATCAGCGTTGGGGTTGGAATCTACACGGGAGTGCTGCTGGGAGCGGTGCAGTCGCGGCCGTTCTGGAATACGAACCTGGTGGCCCAATTGTTTCTCTTTTCGGCGCTCTCGACTGGGTGTGCGGCGATCATTTTGGGACTGGCGAGCCGCAGCGAAGTGGGTCAGGAGCTTCGGCTGTTATACGGGCTGGATGTTTGCTTCATGGTTCTGGAATTCTTCATCGTCGTGCCTTACCTGATCCACGGCGAGCTTTCCGTGCAGGCAGTACAGGATTCGCTGCGGCTGATCCTGGGAGGGCCTTTCACGGTGATGTTCTGGGTGTTTTTTTTGGGGCTCGGTCTGCTGACACCGCTGTTGATCGAGCTGCGGGAGCTTGTGCCCGTGCTCGTGTCGCACAAGGAATTTCACTACAGCCGGGCGCTGGCGGCGGGGACGGCAGTGCTGATCCTTGGCGGCGGATTTATCTTGCGATACGTGTTTGTGTTTGCAGGACAGATGAGCGCGATGCAATAGACAGGCCGCGCGCAAATTGTGCATAGGGGGATGTCAACATGGCTACGAGACGAGAGTTTGAAGAGGAGATCTACGAGCGCCAGGTGCGGATTTGCAAAGCCTTCGCCAATCCCACCCGCTTGCGCATTCTGGACTACGTCTCGAAGCACCCTTATGACGGAGGCAGTCTGCGCCGCGCGCTGGGTGTCTCCATGCCGAACCTTTCGCAGCATCTGGCGATTCTGAAGGCGGCAGGTGTGGTCACCATGCAACGGCGAGGGCGGCGCGTTTTCTGCTCACTGACGATCCCGGAAGTCAAACAGGCTTGCGAGCTAATCCGTAGCGTGCTCCGCGCGCAGATTCGGGGCGGCCGAAAATTGCCGCTGTGAGCGTTTGTATTCTCTTGTCACCCGGACGAGAGTTTTCGATGTTGCCGCGGCTGGCGGGCCGTTCTCTATCTTCGAACCAGCAGCACTACCGCAGGGGCTCGGGTTGGGGATCGGTGTCGTCGGCGTGCAGAACCCACAGCTGACGGTGGGGAAACTGCCGCCGCAATTCCTGATTTTGCGGCCCCATGTCGCGCGCCCAGATGACCCGAGAGGACTCGAGATCGGCGGCGTTGAATACCCATTCGTTGTCCAAGGTGTGCGATGGAGTGTACTGAACGATGATGACGTGGCCACCGGGAATGGTTTCCAACCGGCGCATGATGCGAGTTCGTTCCAGATTGCCCCGCGGCCAGCGATAATCAATCGACAGGTGGGTGGCCGCGGCTACGAGGCGCGAGGCGATGATCACGACCGCGATAGCGAAGATTCTTCGAACCAACGCGGGTCCGATGATTTGGCTGCGCCAGCGCCAGTGCGAGAGGTGGCGCAGGCCCTGTGTGACCAGCAGGAAGAAAGCGCCGGTGGCAGGCGCGAAGTAGTGTGGCAGACCCCAGGTCTCGGGAAGGAGAGCGGCGATAATTGCGGCCACAAGGACAAAGGCGAAGCGCGTACGCCGGTCACGCCAATGCCACAGCGCGAGCAGGAAGGGGACGAACAGGAGGGGGCCAAGAAAAAAGGCCCAAGCTCGGGCGAACTTGAGAGTCGAGTACCTGAGAAATCCTCGCCAGGTTTGCTGATCGTGGTAATTCTCAGACTCACGCACCCAGAGCGCACGCATGGCTGCGTGACGATAAATGGGCTCAGGGCGCGGCGTGCTCCACAGGAAGTAAGGCGGCATGCCGTACGTGCTGCGGTCGATCTCGTAGGTCATGCGGAAAGGGCTGCCGGTGACGCTGCGGTAGTAAAAGCCGGTCGCGAGAGAGCCCATCAGCAGGACCGTGGCTAGCGGCACAATCGCGCGCGAAATGACCACGGGCCAGGACGGGCGGCGGGGATCGCGCAGCCAGAACAGCATCGCGGCCGCAAAAGGCAGACTGTAGATCAGGCCCTCGTAAGGACGGGTGTTGGCCAGAAGCACCAAGCCAAGGCCCATCAGCAGCGCATCCCGCACGTTAGGGCGCCGTTTCAATCGGGGCCAGGCACCGAGCACGAGGACGCCGGCCAGCGCGACGATGGAACCACTCCAATAACTGTTCAGAAAGTAGCTCAGGATTCCCAACCGCAGAGCGGCGAGGCAGGCGCCGACCAATGCCCAGACGGGGGGCAGCCAGGCGCGGAGCATCCAGAGGAGGCTGGCGAACAGGAGCGCGGTGATGAGTAATTGCCCGAACCAGGGATTTCCGAGGAGCTGTCCCAGTGCCAGGATCAAGCCCTGTCCGGGAGCGTACATCGACTGGTAGGTTGGCTGCATGATGACGTGGAAGGTTTCAAAGTGCTGCCAGAGCGGCGGAGTTGGGTTGGTGAGGCGACCGTGGGCAAAGGTATCGGCGGCGAGCAGATAACTGTATTCATCGTGCGCAAAGGGCTGCGGGATGCCCAGAAGCGGGATGAGGGCGACGCGGAGCAGCAGTACACCAAGGCCAAGAGCAAGAAACGAGGCTACTGGTCGTCGGGCCAGTTGGCGAAACCATTGCGGAATGACCAGGGGCGACCATCGCGGGCGCAGCAGCAGGAGCAAGGCGGCGGCCAACATCAGCGCGAAATCGAGGATGGATAGGAACCAGGAGAGAATAAAGCCGACGGAGAACATGCAGTGCGGATTGTGGGGTGGGACGCTCGACAAAGTCAAGGCAGAGGTAAGAGAGCTGGCTGGAACATAGCGGTAAGGAAACGGGTACGATATGCTGGGACGTGAATTTAAGGACCAGGTAGTCATCCCATTTTGGAGGGGGAAAGTTTCATGGTGAAATTGGCAGCTGCGCTTAAAGAACTGCAGCAGGAACGGGTTCGTGCGATGCACCAGGTAAAAGGGCTCGACGAAGTGATTGCGGCGCTGGGAAAGCTGGTGACGCGCAACGGAGAAAGGCCGGTAGGAAGCCCCAGAGTGGCCGCGAAGCGGAGAACCATGTCGGCAGCGGCTCGGCGCAGGATTGCTGCTGCGCAGAAGGCGCGCTGGGCGAAGTGGAAGGCAGCACAGGGGAAGAAGGGAACCTAAGAAGGGAACCTAAGGATCACGCAAAGATTCAGGAGCAGAAACAGAAAGGGGGCGCGGGCGAACCCGCGTCCCCTTGTGTCTTTCGACGTGCGGTCTCCCATAAGGCCCGGCGAGATGACGCGGTTGAACTTACCCGAAGGTTGAGCCTACCGCCCGTCGGAATGTTGGGGCGAAAAGAACCGGGAAGAGAGCACGTCAGCAAGGCGGGCCGCGTAGAGGGCAGCGATGGCGCCGGTGAAGACATCCATGGTGTAGTGGGCGCGCAGCACGATGACGGCTGCAACCTCAAAGACAACGATGAGCAGGGCCAGCGCGGTCAGCCAGAAACGGCGCAAGCGGATCAATTCGGTGGCGCCGAGGATGGCGATGGCGGTGTGTCCGGAGAAGAAAAAGTCGTTAGCCACGCCGTAGGTAACGAGCAGCGACGGGAAGCCGGGATTGTGCCAGATGGCATTGGGCGGTGCAGGTAGGGCGACCAGGGCCTGCATTACCTGGCGGGCACCGAGAACAAGCAGCAGGGCGATAAAGGGGCGCGGGGATCCTCGAAACAGCCATGCGCCGAGTAGGTAGATGCCCAGCAGATCAATTATGGCGGAGCTGGCAATGAGTAGGGCGTTGGCGGCTGCGGGATGAAGGTGAAGGTATTGGTTGAGTGATGCGGTGGCGGAGAGCAGGCCGTCACCGAGGCCTGGAGCGGGCAGGGCGCGTGCGCCAATCAGCGACTGGGTCCAGAACCAGATCGTCAAGGCGACGAAAGTGAAGAGGGCGCGAGCGACGAACGAACGGGCGACGCGGGTAAGAAGGGAAGAGGCAGCAGGCGCGGACGGCGAGGCTGGCGTGGCACTCACGATCCCGGCTCCAGCGCGAGTTCGCGAATGCGGCGCAGGTCGAGCTTGCCCGTTCCGAGGTAGGGCAAGGCAGAGATCTTCTTGAACTGATCGCGGCGGGGCTTCCACAGCGCCGGCAGATCGGACTTCGCGATTTGTTCCACGGACGCTTCCACGCGGTCTTCTGTAAGCGTATGCAGGACGATGAGCCGCTCACCTTTTTTCTCGTCGGGTATGGCTGTGACAGCGAAGACCTGCTCGGTTGCGCCAGAGAGTTCGTGGAGTTTTTCTTCCACCTTGATGTGCGGGACCATCTCGCCGCCGATTTTGCTGAAGCGGCTGAGACGGTCGGTGATGCGGAGGAAGCCGTCCTCGTCGAGCGTGGCCATGTCGCCGGTGTTGTACCAGCCATCGCGCAGGACTTCGGCGGTTTTCTCGGGACGACCGAGATAGCCTTGCATCACGTTGGGACCTCGGACGAGGAGCAGCCCGGCGGTGCCTTGCGGGACGGGCGCGTGCGTGTCGGGATCGACGATGCGGACGCTGATGCCCGGCAGGGGATGGCCGATGGAGCCGCGTTTGGCCCCGACCTGGCGGAATTGCGCGGCTCGGAAATCACGCGTGTTGACCGCGACAACGGGCGAGCATTCGGTGCAGCCGTAGCCTTCGAGTGGACGGATGCCGAAGTGATCTTCGAAGGCGGTGGCGAGGCGTTCAGGCAGTTTCTCCGCGCCGGCGACGACGTACTCGAGGCTGCCGAAATCTTCAGGGGCGCATCGGCGCATGTAATTCTGAAGGAATGTTGGAGTGGCAAGCAGGAATGTGACAGCGTACTGGCTGACAAGTGCGCCAATGGCTTTGGCGTCCAGCGGGTTGGGGTGGTACACAACGCCCATGCCGACACTAGCGGGGAGGCAGAGGGTCCCCGCAAATCCGAAGGAGTGAAAGAAGGGAAGGATGCCCAGGATCTTGTCGCCAGGGCCGAGCATGAAGATCTGGTTCATCTGATCGACGTTGGCCGCGACGTTGTAGTGGGAGAGAACGACGCCTTTGGGATCGCCGGTGCTGCCGCTGGAGAAGATGATGGTGGCGGTGTGGTCGAGCTGGATTTTGCGTGTGGCGCCGCAGAATTGTTCGAGGAGGCGGGCGGGGAGCGCGAAAGCGGCGATGGCTGCAGCGAGGCGCTCACCGACTGCGGGATCGGCAGCAAGGTCCTCCAGCAGGATTGCTTCCCCCGGTGGCTGCACGTGGATGCGCTCGAGAAATTCTTTCGACGTGATGACCGTGGTGAGATTGCACTGCCTAGCACACGATGCCAGGACCTCGTTGGAGGCAGTGTAGTTCAGGTTGACCGGGACCTTGCCCATGAGCAAGGCAGCAAAGTTGACGAGTGCTCCCGCGATCGACGGCGGCAGGAGAATGCCGACCTTTTCCTGTCTGTCCCAAACCTTGCGCAAGCGGCGAGCGAGGAAAACGGTGCGCGTGAGTGCAGAGCCGAACGTGAGCTTGGGCGTGCGGCCGTCGGCCATGGCGAAACGTGCAGGATGGCGGCGCGCCATGTGCACGAAGGAACGGTGCAGGGTGCGCATGTAAGGCTTGCGGTACTTGTAGGCATCGGCGGCCAACTCCTGCACGGCTTGCCGGACTTCGCCAGACGTTGCGGTCGTCGGCATCGGTTTACCGAACGTCACGGTGACAGGGTAGGGAATGCGCTGCGGGAGTTTCCAGAGGAAGCGGCCTTTCTGGAAACTGAAGATCGAGCCCCAGACGCCGCCGAGGTTCACTGGGATGATGGGCACGTCGAGGCCTTTGACGATGCGCTCCATGCCGCGCCGGAAGGGCATCATCTGGCCGATGCGCGTCATCTGGCCTTCGGGGAAGATGCAGACGATCTCGCCGTCCTGCAACGCTTGCGTGGCTGTGCGCAGGGAGTGAATCATCTCGCGCGGGCGCAGCTGCGACGAGATGGGGATGACCTGCATGATCTTGGCGAAGGGGTGGACGAGCCAATGGTCGTACGAGCCTTTGAACATCAGAAAGCGGATGGGGCGGCCGAGAGAGGCGATGAGGAGGACGGCGTCGACCATCGAGACATGGTTGGGAGCGAGCAGCGCGCCGCCGCGTTCGGGAACGTTTTCGCGGCCTTCGATGTGCAAGAGGTAGAGCGTATGAGTAGCCATCCAGAGCAGGAGGCGGAGCAGCGCTTCGGGCAGCAGGTAGAGGACGTAGACCGTGGCCGCGATGGTGAACAGCGAGGCAGAGAAAAAGACGGCGTACGGGCTCAGGTGGAGCACGTGCTGGCACAGATAGTAGACGCCGGAAGCAGCGCCGATGCCGACGAAGGACAGCAGGTTGGCAGCGGCGATGACGCCACCTTTATCTTTCTCGTCGGGACGATGCTGGATGAGCGCGTTGATGGGGACGGCGAAGAAGCCGGCGAAAAATCCGAGGGCGGCGAGGAGCGCGAGGACTTGATTAAACGAGCGGCCGTGGGTAGCGAGTAGGAGACCGAACACGGTCATGCCCAGCGAGCCGAAGGGAATCAGGCCATACTCGACTTTGCCAGAAGAGAGGTATCCGGCGGCGAAGCTGCCGAGGCCGATGCCAATGGCGACCGCGGCTTGCAGGATTCCCGTGCGCGTGGAGCTGATCGCGAGGACGTCACTGCCGTAGAAGATGATGTTGGCGGTGAGCAGCGAGCCCAGAAACCAGAAATAGGTATTGCCGACGACGGCGAGGGTGAGGACGCGGTCGCGGGAGATGAGCTGGGTGTGTGTCCACAAGTCGCCGAGAGGGTTGGCGCGAAACTTTTTCACTGGATCGGCGGCGGGCACGCGCGTGATGCCGAGACTGAAGGCAAGCCCGACGACGGATAGAACGGCAAAGATCAGGCCGGTGATTCCCTGATGTCCGGCGAACTTCTCAGCGAAGAAGGCGCCTGCGACGCCACCAGCGATAACGGCGAGGAACGTGCCGAGTTCGATAATGCCATTGCCCCAGGAGAGACGCGAGGGCGGGAGAAGCTCTGGCAGTAATCCGTACTTCGACGGGCCGAAGAGAGCGGCCTGGGTGCTAGCGAGGAATACGGCGGCCATCTCGATGTTCAGATTCTGAAAAGCTAGACCGGCGATGGCGAGCAGCATGACCGCCATCTCAAAGAACTTGGTGCCGATGGTGACCGTGCGTTTGCTGAAGCGGTCGGCGAGGAAGCCGCCGGTCATCGAGAAGAGAATGAAGGGTCCAGCAAAGAGCGCGCCCACGATCAGCACGAGGCGATCGCGATGGGCGTGGGTCATGCCCATGCCGAGGATCAGGAAGATGACGAGTTGCTTGAGGCCATTCTCGTTGAACGCACCCTGGAACTGGGTGGCGATGAGGCACCAGAAGCCGCGTCGCCAGGGGCGAGCAGAGGGTGGAAGGGAAGTGTTGACGGCGTTCAGCGCGGTGGCGGAGTTATCGCTCATCCTTCAGCTCAGACTTGGGATGAAAGTGTACACATTGCTGCGGCGCGAGTCGCGGAGGTCCGACGGCGGGTGACCGGGTTGGTTACGATGCGTTTCCTCCAATGCTGGTCTTCTGGAAGTCGTTCGCCGACGTGCGATGGTTTGCCCTTTCCATTGCGAGCAATAGCGGCCCCGGTCTTGACCGATCTTTGCGGGTACAAGCAAAATAGAAACACTTCCCAGTTCGGTGTGAGCTGCGCTTCAGGTAAGGACCAGGATGAAACTTAGCAATTATGTGGCGGCCGGTTGTGTGCTCTTGAGCGGTTCGCTGCTCTGGGGCGCGGGGCCTGACTTGCCGCCGGGACCGATGAAGAAGAAAGTGCAGTCCACCTGCCTGGAATGCCACGATGCGACCCGCATCACCAAGCAAAGGCACGACAAGAGATGGTGGGCGCAAACGCTGACCAAGATGGTCGGCTTGGGCGCCCAGGTCGATGACGATGAGCGGGACGCGCTGCTCGACTACCTGAGCAAGAATTTCGGCGTAGGCAAGGCTCCGGCGAAATTAAGCAAGAAGTAATCTTCTCGGGGCGCAGCGAACCAACGCGCGATCCGCAGCGGCCCAGACCGGCTACGGAACAATCTCCACCGTAACGCCTTCTCCACGAACTGCATCCGGGCTTACCCATACGGTGGCGCGCGCCGGCTCAACCGTGTAGTGATTGTGATCATCCCACAACGCGAATGCGTCGGGGCCCAGTTCAAAGGTCACTTTTTTCGACTCACCCGGAGCCAACGCGATTTTCTGGAAGCCCTTCAACGCGCGAACCGGTTGGACGGTGCTGGTGCCCTGTAAGCGCACGTAAGCCTGAACCGTTTCTTCCGTCGCGCGTGTGCCGGAGTTTGTCACGGTGGCCGCCACCATCAAACCTGCTTTTGCACCCTTGGCCAGAGCTACGGTCAAGTCGCCAGCCTGGAGTTGTTTGGTGCTCGTCTCGACCGGGCCGTACTGAACGCTGGTGTAAGACAGCCCATAGCCAAAGGGATACTGCGGGCTGTTTAACTCATCGATGTAGCGCGATACGTACTTGTCGTCGCCATTGTCGGGCCGATGTGTCAGGTCGACCTTGCTCGCCGGACGGCCCGTGTTGAGGGCGTTGTAGTAAAGCGGCTCCTGACCCACGCTGCGCGGCCAGCTCACGACGAGCCTGCCACTGGGATTCGCTTCACCGAAGAGGGTTCGCACCAACGCCGGTCCGGCTTGCACACCCGGGAACCACGCTGCCAGCACCGCGGGCACATGTTCAAACGCCCAGGGCAAGGTTAGAGGTCGGCCGCTGAACACGATCAATACTACCGGTTTACCTGTGCCCGCCACTGCCTCTAGCAGTTCCTGTTGACGGCCGGGCAATCCCAGCTTTGTTCTCGAGGCGGCTTCTCCGGTCATCCAGCCGGCGTCTTCGCCCAACGCCAGGATTACGAGGTCCGATTGCTTGGCAGCGGTTACGGCTTCGGCGATTTCCTCGTCTGTACTCTTTTGAATTCCTCCGCCCTTGGCATAAAAAACATGATCGCTGCCAACGCGCGCTGCGAGGACGGCACGGAGTGCGGCGGCATCTTCCGCCTTTCCCTGCGCACCCCAGGAACCGAGCATATTCGCGGGATCATCCGCCAGCGGGCCGATGAGCGCGATCTTCTTGTCCCCGGCTGCGATGGGCAGCAGCGGACTTCCACCGACTGTGTCGTTCTTCAGGAGCACGAACGATTTTTCTGCCGCCTTCCGCGCCAGCTCGACGTAGTCGGGATGCAGCATGGCTGCAGCTTCGGCTTGCTCGTCGACGTACGGGTGGTCGAACAAGCCGAGGGCGAACTTCACGCGCAGGACCCGGCGCACGGCTTCGTCGAGCGTGGCTTGCGGCACTTTGCCTGAGCGCACGAGTTCCGCCATGTTCTGGTGATAGAGATTGCTGGCCATATCCATGTCGACGCCGGCGATGATCGACTTGCTCGCGGCGGTCGCCCCGTCATTCGCGATGCCGTGAGCGATCGTTTCCAGGATGGAAGTCCAGTCGCTGTCGACGATTCCCTTGAAGCCCCATTCCTTGCGCAGTACCTGCGTCAGGGTGAAGGGATTGGAGGAGGCCGGGATACCGTTCAATGAGTTGAATGCGCTCATGATGGTGGCGGAGCCAGCTTCCACTCCTGCGTGAAAAGGCACGAGATAGAACTGCCGCAGTGTATGTTCCGAAATCTCGGTGGTGTTGTAGTCGCGCCCGGCCTCAGCCGCGCCATAGCCGACGTAGTGCTTGAGGCAGGCAGCGATGCTGTCAGGGGAACTGAGGTAATCACCCTGATAGCCGCGCACGTAGGCTTGCGCCATGACGGCGCCGAGGAATGGATCCTCGCCCGCGCCTTCCGACATGCGTCCCCAGCGCGCGTCGCGTGCGATATCGACCATGGGCGAGAACGTCCATCGAATGCCGGTCGCGGAGGCCTCGGTTGCCGCAACTCGGGCGGCTTTTTGCACTAGAGCCGGGTCCCAGGTCGATGCCAGGCCGAGTGGAATGGGGAACTCGGTTCGGAAGCCATGGATCACATCCAGCCCGAAAATCAGAGGGATGTGCAGGCGCGTTTTCTGGACCGCGATGTGCTGGTAAGCATTGGTCTCGCGGGCGGTGACAACATTGAACAGGGCGCCCATCTCGCCTTTCCCGATCATGTCGTTGTAGTCGGTCATGCCGGTGCCGGGGCCGGTGGGCTGTCCGGCGGAGTACTGCGCCAACTGTCCGACTTTCTCTTCCAGCGTCATCTGCCGTAGAAGCGCGTCCACTTTGCGCTCGATGGCGGGGTCGTCGAGCGGACGGCTCGCGTGTGAAAGAGCCTGACCGGCGGCGGCCTGTGCGCAGAGAATTGTGGAAAGGGAAAGGACGGAAAGAATGACTGCGAAGCGGGATAGGCGTGAAAGCAAGGGTCGACTCCCTGTCTGTCGTGAAGTGTTCTAGTAAATCGATTTATGGCGCTAAAGGATATCACATGGAATGGGACGTACAATAACGTTCTTGCGGGGGTGGAGAACTCGCCGGTGAAGAATGAGCGCGACAGCGAGGTGAGGGGATTTCCGGCGGGCGGCGAGCGTGGAGGGACCGGGCGGAATCGAACCGCCAACCTAGAGTTTAGGAAACTCTTGCTCTATCCAATTGAGCTACGGCCCCGCGGTTACCATGATAGCAGTCAGGGATTTGATGTCTATGCCGGGCGGCCGCGAATCTAGGATGGGGAGGCGTAGAGCTGATGGTCTAGAGGATGCGGTGCAGGAACCATCCCGCCAAAGACAAGACGAGCACTAAGGTAAGCAAGGGAGCAGGATGTAGCCATGCTGCCTTGAGCGCGGGCCAGAGGCTCTGTCTCTGAGAATCGGGGTTCGGCGTCGAGGACATTGCTGATGGTGTCATAGCCAATCTTCCTTAGTTGTTCGTCGACAGTCGGCCCTATTTAAGATGCAGAACACACCTCCAATGTAAACCCGCTAGGAAGAAGGTTGTAAACTCAAAGGTCTCAAACGGGACCGACCTTTACGTGCCACCGCGGGATTCGAGTTTTTGCCCCAGTCGTGCCCGGGATTTACTGGTCTTGCTCCTTATTCGTCACTCGTCCACTGCAAAACTATGCAGCTTAAGGGCGGTCCCGTATAATATCGTTTATCGTGCTCAAGTATTCCATAGTCGTTCCCCTGCACAATGAGCAGGAGAACGTGACGCATCTCTATGACCGCCTGAAGGCGGTCATGGAAGCGAGCTGCCAGACATTCGAAATAGTGTTGGTCGATGATGGCTCGGACGACCGCACGTTTGACATGCTGCGCGAGATTGCGTCGGTCGACAGCCGCGTGACGGTGGTCAAGCTGCGTCGCAACTTTGGCCAGACCGCGGGTCTCGCTGCCGGCTTCGATCATGCGCGTGGCGAGTACATCATCGCCATGGACGGCGACCTGCAGCACGACCCCGCTGACATCCCCATCTTCCTGGAGAAAGTAGAAGAGGGATACGACATTGTCAGCGGTTGGCGCAAGGAGCGCATTGATAACTTCTGGATGCGGCGCATCCCGTCGCGCATTGCCAACTGGACCATGGCCAAGCTCAGCGGGGTAGACATTCACGACTTCGGCACCACATTCAAGGCATATCGCCGCGAGATTCTGGAGCAGGTGCCGCTCTATGGTGAACTGCACCGCTTCATTCCGGCGCTGGCTTCCTGGCACGGCGTATCGATTATCGAAGTGCCCATTCGTAACATCATGCGGGAGCGCGGGGCTTCGCATTACGGCATCTCGCGCACGTTTCGCGTGTTTTTCGATCTCATTACGATCCGGTTTCTGTTGCGCTATCTGTCGCGGCCTTTGCACTTCTTCGGCACGGGAGGGATGCTCAGCATCTTTGGCGGAAGCGCCATCGCCCTCTGGCTGATCGCGCAGAAGTTGTTCCACCAGACCTCGGTGATGGCCAATCATGCGCCGCTGATGATGTTTGGCGCGGTGCTGTTGCTGCTGGGCATGAACCTGCTCGCTATCGGTCTGCTCGGGGAAATGCAGGTGCGCCACTATCACTCGCCCACGCGCCGCGCACCGTATTCGGTGGAGCGTCTCCTGCGTGCGCAGAGCGAAGAGTCGGCGATCAGCGACTAAAGATTTGGGTCCCGGGCGCCGCTCCCAAATCGCCAATCTGCAATCTCAAATCTGCAAATCACCCATCACACGTCCCCGTGACTCCCGCGCCTGACACGGCGCACTCCAGAGTCCGACAATGGTCGCAATGGAGCAGAGAGAGCTTCGCCTGGAGGGTGTACAATGACCACCGTTTTGCCTATGAGCCCCGTTTCCGAGAAAACTCACGATCTCCGTCTTGCCCAGCGCATGTCGCGCTTGGGTACTGAAACAGCCTTTGAAGTTCTGGTGCGCGCGCGCGCCCTGGAAAAGCAGGGAAAGAACATCATCCACCTCGAAATAGGCGAGCCCGATTTCGACACACCCTCGAACATCGTCGAGGCAGCCGTCGGGGCGCTGCACAACGGCTGGACCCACTATGGTCCCTCTGCTGGCCTGCCGGATCTGCGCCAGACGATTGCCGACGAAGTTGCCAAGACGCGCGGCGTCGCTGCTGCCCCTGAGGAAGTAGTTGTCGTCCCTGGCGGCAAGCCCGTTATGTTCTTTGTGATCCTGGCACTTATTGAAGAAGGGGATGAAGTTATCTACCCGAACCCGGGCTTCCCCATTTACGAGTCGATGATCAACTTTGTTGGCGGCCGAGCGGTTCCGATTCGTTTGCGCGAGGACATGGATTTCCGCTTCGACGTCAACGAACTCGCTTCCCACATCAATGACCGGACGCGCCTCATTATTCTGAACTCGCCGCATAACCCAACCGGGGGAATGCTGACCGAGCAGGACATCCGCGACATCGCGGCGGCCATCGGCGACCGGAACATCATGGTGCTCTCCGACGAGATCTATAGCCGCCTGGTTTTTGAAGGCGCGCACCACTCGATCATGACGTTGCCCGGATTCAAGGACCGCACCATCCTGCTCGATGGCTTCTCGAAGACCTATGCCATGACGGGGTGGCGCATGGGCTACGGGGTGATGCGAGCCGACTTGGCCGCGCACGTTACGCGGCTCATGACCAACTCGAACTCCTGTACGGCGAGCTTCACGCAGGTCGCCGGGATCGAAGCGTTACGTGGCGACCAGACATCGGTCGAGAAGATGCGCCAGGAATTTCTGCGACGGCGCGACATCTTTGTCAAAGGTCTCAACCAGATCAAGGGCTTTTCCTGCCGCCTGCCCAAAGGCGCGTTCTATACGTTCCCAAACATCACCGGGACAAAGTGGCCATCGAAGAAACTGGCCGACGCACTTCTTGATCAGGCTGGCGTGGCGGCTCTCTCCGGGACAGCGTTTGGAGCGTTCGGGGAAGGCTACGTGCGCTTTAGCATTGCCAATTCGCTAGAGAACCTGAACCAGGCGCTCGACCGCGTTGACCAGTGGACGAAGAAGAATCTGTAGGCATCAGCATCATTCGCATAATCCCCACCCAAGCAATAGAACGCTTGGGTGGGGTACCCGCTACGGTAGGAGTCGTCTGGCCACTTCTGTTTTACCAGAGGAACATATGAAAGCGACGATTCAGCGGATTTCTCCGCAGGCGGAGTTTCATACGGACGAAGGCTGCCACATCGTGGAACTCAGCAACACGGCGGATGCCCCCGATGCTTCGATTGCCCGGGCGCGAGTTGAACCCGGCGTTACCACGCGCTGGCATCGGCTGCTTGCGACGGCGGAGCGATACGTAATGCTCGAAGGTCGCGGTCGGATGGAAGTGGGAGATCTCACGCCTCAGGATGTCGGTCCGGGCGATGTGGTGGTCATTCCTCCAATGTGTCGGCAGCGAATTACGAATACTGGTGAGAAGGATTTGATCTTTCTCGCTGTCTGCACGCCGCGGTTCCAGCCGGAGAACTATGAAGACATAGACCCGGCGGCGCGCAGCTGCTAGCTGGGTGTTTCTATAGCGCGTTCTTGTGCATCTCGACGGTCGACCACGTCTTGTCGCCCGCGTGGCACAGCACTTCAATCGGACAGTCCACGCACTTGGGTTTGCGGGCAATGCAGATCTGGCGTCCGTGATGGATGACCTGATGCGAGAACAGAATCCAACGCTCGCGCGGGATGACGCGCATCAGGTCCTGCTCGATTTTGCCCGGCTCGTCGGCGGTGGTCAGTTCAAGACGGCGCGAGATGCGGTGCACGTGCGTGTCCACGACTACGCCAGCGGCCTGGTGGAACCAGCTGCCAAGCACGACGTTAGCGGTTTTTCGCGCCACGCCGGGCAAGGTGAGGAGCTTGTCCATTTCGTCGGGAACCTCACCGTTAAAGTTGGCGATGAGCTTGCGCGCGGCGCCCACCACGGATTTCGACTTGTTGCGAAAGAAGCCGGTGGAGCGGATGTCAGGCTCGAGATCCTCCGGCTCGATGGCGGCGAAATGTCGCGGCGTGGGATATTTGGCAAACAGGCCGGGCGTCACCATGTTCACGCGGACATCGGTGCACTGCGCCGACAGGATGGTCGCGACCAGCAGTTCCCACGCGCTCTTGTGATGGAGAGCGCAGGTCACGTTGGGATAGAGTTGGTCGAGGCCCGCGAGAATGGCTGCGATGCGATCGGGTGCGAGGGGGTTGTAGCCCTTGGCAGCAGCACTGGTTCTGGCGACTTTCGTTTTCGCAGAGGGCTTGGTGATTCTCGCCGCTGCACGGGCGAGGACGCCCGTGCCTCCATCGCGTTTTGGTTGACGTGAGGCGCCGCGTGATTGCTGGCCGCGCGCGACGGAGCGCACGCCCTCATGGCGTCCGCTTTTGGCGGGTTGGCGGGGAACGATGCCGCGTACCATTGGGACTCCTTCGGGAAGCGATCATGGTAGCAGAGGGGAACAGGTGTGTGGGTGCCCTCACCTTCGAAACCTCCACGTGATCGGTCGCGCCTGCTTTTCGCGGACAGGAGTGTCGGCGCCACACGGGCATCCCCGCCATCATTGACGGCTTTGGCACCGGCCTTTAGTCTGAGACTGACGCTCCGGAAACGGGGTCTACTTACTATGGCAGTGAAAAGCATCCAGATGGGGCAGGTGTGGCGACGGGACGAAGATGGGCAGAGCTATCTCGTCACGCGGCTTTATACCGAAGTTTTTTCGCAATACGCGATTCTGCGGCTGGCCGGCGCCACCGGGCCGGACGTGCCCACGGTAAAAGTCAAAGTGCTCAAAGAAGGCAAGCTCAGCTCGCTCCCGGGCTACACCTTTACGCAAGAGGGAGCGTGAGACCCCGCGTCCGCGCATGATCGCACCGCTGTTCGCGTGTTTCCATCAGCTGCATGACTGAAAAAATCCTTGCCATCCTGTTTGTGTTCATCAAGTCGGTGATCGGCTACACCGGCTACGCGGGCATTGCCGTGCTCATGGCGATAGAGTCCGCGTGCATTCCGCTGCCTTCGGAACTGATCATGCCGTTTGCGGGCTACCTGGTGTTTGAAGGGAAGATGACGCTGTTTTGGTCGGCGACGGCGGGGGCGATCGGGTGCAATCTGGGATCGCTGGTGGCGTATGAAATCGGCTGCTACGGCGGGCGGCCGCTGGTCGAGCGCTATGGGAAATGGATCCTGCTGACGCGCCGCGAACTCGATTGGGCCGACCATTTCTTCGCGCGCTGGGGATATGCAGCGGTGTTCGTGGCGCGGTTGTTGCCCGTAATTCGCACGTTCATTGCGCTGCCTGCCGGGATTGCGCGCATGCCCCGCGCCAAGTTTCACATCTATACGTTCCTTGGATCGTGGCCGTGGTGCTTCGGGCTGGCCTGGCTGGGACTGAAGCTGGGCGAGAACTGGCGCTCGCTGGGGAAGTACTTCCACAAGTTCGACGCGGTGATTGGGGTTGCACTGGCCGTCGCGATGGTCTATTTCGTGTGGTCGCATTGGCAGAACCGCATTCGTGCGGCGCAGTGAAGATGGATTTCGTGATCTGGTGATTTGCGATTTGGTGATTTCTCGATCAAATGGCGGCACAGCAGGAGACTACCCATGAAACTTAAGATCAAGTTCGTTTTGCTCATCGCAGTGCTTTTGGGAGCGTGGGGCGCGGTCACACCCGTCCAAGCCCAGGGCGCATCGGACAAGCCGTTCGTCGTGGAGTACTACTACAAGGCGAAGTGGGGTTATGCCGACGAGTTCCTGCGGTTGTTCAAGAAGAACCATTACCCGCTGCTCAAGAAGGAAGTGGAAATGGGGCGCATGCTCAAGGTCTGGATGGACCAGCCGCGCTATCACGCCACGGAAGATGGTCGCTGGGATTTTCGCGTAACCATCGTGTTCAAGAACGCCACCGTGGCCAACGAGGCGTTTGATGAGGACGCGCTGAAGAGACAGCTTTTCCCCGACCAGGAGACCTATCAGAAAGAAGAGCAACGGCGGTTTGAGATTCTGCTCTCGCACTCAGATGTGCCCATCAAGAGCGTGGACTTGGAAGGGAAGTGAGCGGAGAATTCGCAATTTCGTAATCGGGTAATTTGTAATTTGAAAAGCGTGGGAGGTTCCTCAGAACATGCACGGCTATTGGAGAACCGTCCTCGTCGCCATAGGGTTTTGCTTCGGGTTGGGCATGCTGTGGCAGATTGTTGGAGTGGTACGTGCGATCCGAGGACTTGTCGAGGGCAAAGCCACCGGCGTTGGCTTTGTTGCCGGAGGCCTAATCGAGTCCTTGATTACCGCGGTCGTCCTCGGCTGGATCCTAGGCTCGGCTTGGTACATGCTCCGACGCTGAAAGTCACCACCAATGAAACACAGGGTAGGGGTAAAATAATGTTGAACGAACTGGAGGTTCTTATGCTGACTCCAATGTTCAACCGCAAGCTGCCACGCAACCGGTACTTTCATTTCCATCCCATGCACTCGACGTTCTCGCTGCTGGCGGCCATCGTGCTGATGGGGCTGCTCGCGTGGTACCTGGGGCGCATTCACTAGACCGAGGCTACGTTGCTGTCCGAATGCGCCGTTCAGCAGTGTTTTTGCGCCGTTCGATCCTCGCGCCGGGCTTGTTTCTTCGCTTGATTTGCAATTCCCGCCTCCGATACGAGAAGATAACCCGTTTGCGTTCATCCCCCTGGAAGTGAATAAGGAAGCGGTACTTATGGCAAAGAGCAGAACTGCGTCACGGGTGGAAGTCAAGCAGCGGCGGGGCGGCATCGACATTCAGCCGGCCAAGGGCAAACTGGGCATCATGATTCCGGGCATGGGCGCTGTGGCGACAACCTTCGTCGCGGGTGTGGAGGCGGTGCGCAAGGGTCTGGCTGCGCCTATCGGATCGCTCACGCAAATGGGCACGATCCGACTGGGGAAGCGTACGGACAAGCGCTCGCCCAAGGTCAACAAGTTCGTCCCTCTTGCCGGGCTGAAAGACTTAGTCTTCACCGGCTGGGACATCTTCGAAGACGACATGTTTACGGCTGCGAGCAAGGCGGGTGTGCTCGACAGGTATCTGCTGGAGCAGATCAAGCCTTTCCTTTCGTCCATTAAGCCGCGCACGGCCGTGTTCGATCGCCACTACGTGAAGAAACTCGACGGGCCGAATGTGAAGAAGGGCAAGAACAAGATGGAACTGGCGGAGCAGTTGCGCCAGGATATTCGCGACTTCAGGAAGACTTCTGGCGCGAGCCGGCTGGTGACGATCTGGTGCGGCTCGACGGAGATTTTTCTGCAACCGAGCGCGGTGCACAAGTCGGTGGCAGGGTTTGAGAAGGGGCTGATGAAGAGCGATGAGAACATTGCTCCATCCATGATCTATGCCTATGCGTCGCTCAAGGAAGGCGTGCCGTTCGCGAATGGGGCACCGAATCTGACAGTTGACCTGCCCGTCATGCACGAGCTATCGCGCGAAAACGACGCGCCCATCTGCGGCAAGGATTTCAAGACCGGACAGACACTGATGAAGACGATTCTCGCCCCCGGCTTTAAGGCGCGACTGCTGGGTGTGAGTGGATGGTACTCGACGAACATCCTTGGCAACCGCGACGGGGAGGTGCTCGACGATCCCGAGTCATTCAAGACCAAGGAAGAGTCAAAGCTCGGAGTGCTGGAGCACATTCTGCAACCGGCGCTGTACCCCGAGCTCTACAAGAACATCTTCCACAAGGTGCGCATCAACTACTACCCGCCGCGCGGCGACAACAAGGAAGGCTGGGACAACATTGATATCTTCGGCTGGCTGGGCTACCCGATGCAGATCAAGGTGGATTTCCTGTGCCGCGACTCGATCCTTGCTGCGCCTATTGTGCTCGATCTCGTGCTCTTCATGGATCTTGCGCAGCGCTGCTCCGAATTGCGCGGCATCGGCATCCAGGAGTGGCTGAGCTTCTACTTTAAGTCGCCCATGACCGCGCCGGGGCTGTATCCGGAGCACGACCTGTTCATTCAGTTGATGAAGCTCAAGAACACGCTGCGGTACCTGAAGGGGGAGGAGCTGATCACGCACCTGGGGCTGGAGTACTACGACTAGGGTTGCATTCAGATCTTGTGCGTCGCCGGCGCGGGCCTGACGGCCCGCGCTTTTCTTGTTTTCTCGTCATGGTCATGATAAAATGACCATGGTCATATCGAGGTATCCGTGAAGACAATGGCGGCCGGGAAGTTCAAGGCGGAGTGTTTGCAGGTGATGGAAAAGGTGCACAAGACGCGCGTGCCCGTGTTGATCACCAAGCGCGGAAAGCCGGTGGCAAAACTTGTGCCCGTGGATCCGCCTGAGCGCGACGTTTTCGGCTGTATGGCTGGGAAAATTGAAATTGTGGGCGACATTGTTTCGCCCGTGACGCCGCTCGAAGACTGGGAAATGCTCAAGTGATTCTGCTGGACACGCATGTTCTGGTCTGGATCGCTTCGAAGCCCGAGAAGCTATCGCGCTCTGCCAGGCGGGAAATCGGGAAAGCGCGATCAAACGGCGGCACTGCGATCGCATCGATCTCTCTATGGGAGTTGGCGCTGTTGTTCCAGAGCGGGCGACTGCGCGGCTCGGGCACGACCGAGAGATACATCGGGGAGTTGATGTCCGTCGCAGCCGCGACCATTTTGGAAATCACTCCGGAGATTGCTGCCTTAGCGGTGCTTTTCCCCGATTCGTATCCACGCGACCCCGGCGATCGCCTGATCGGCGCAACCGCGAGATTTCATGATATTCCGCTGGTTACACAGGACGAGCGTATTCGAGAAAGCCCGTTGATTCGAACGATCTGGTAAGCAGCATGGCGCGCGACGCACATGGACCCTCACCTCTTCTCGAACCCCTCCCCCACCTTCTCCACTTCGTCCGTCTTCCACGTGCCCAGGGGGTAGTTCGCCACCAGCGCTACCACCAGTCGCGAGTCGGGGTAGAGAATCAGATCGGCGGACCCTCCCGCCGCCCCGCCCACATGTTCATACACGTGCTTGCCGCTTTGCGAGAGATGAACATTCCAGCCCATGCCGTAGCCCGTTTCTTCGCCCTTGCTGGTTTTCTGTGAAGTGAACAGCAGGGCGAGAGACTCTTCTTTCAGGAAACCCGGCTGCAGCATTGCCGAGCCGAAATGGACCAGGTCTTCCGCCGTCGACAGAAATCCGCCCGCCGCCCATTTGTAACTATTGTCAACGTAAGGCGCGTTGGTGACGGAGCCGTCTTTTTGTGGCTCGTAGAAACGGGCGCGGCGTTCGATGATGTGTCCGTTCTCGTCGGCCAAGGTGTCGCGCAGCCCAAGCGGTGCGAAGACATGCTTCTGCATGTAAACAGCGAAGGTCTCGCCACTCGCCGACTGAATGACCGCGCTCAAGAGATCAAAATCGAAGCTTGAATAGTTGTACTTTTCTCCGGGCGCAGAGGTCAGCGGGTCGTTCTTGAAGATTTCGAGTCCATCGAGGACGCTGGCATAGTGCTTTTGGATGTGGAACTCATCGCCCTGATAATTGCGAATGCCGGAAAGATGCCCGGCCAGCAGGCGCGCCGTGATCGTGCCCTCCGGCTTCACTGGAAAAGACGGCACGTGGTTCTGTACCGGCGCGTCGAGGTCAATCTTGCCTGCTTCGACCAATTGCATCAACGCGACCGCGGTTAGCGGTTTCGAAACGCTGCCCACGCGAAAACGTGTGTGGCGTCGCACCGGGACGTGCTGTTCGAGATCGGCGTAGCCAAAAGCCTCCGAGTAGACGATGTGTCCGCGCACGGCCACGGCGATGGCGAGTCCAGGAATGCCGCGACGCAACCACTCCTTGGCCATGGCGCGGGCGCGAGTCTCAGCAGTGTCGCTTCGGGGCCGTGAGGAGACGGCAGTTGCATGGGCGGCGGGAGCCTGTGCCGACGCGACTGCCACTGCCTCCGACCAGAACGAGCCGAAGAGCAGGACAGCCGCCCAAGCTGTTCTCGTTTGCTTCAAGGCAGTTGAGGGTTCCTCTCCGGCCGGGTTGCCAGAGTGAGTCGCTGGAAGGCCCATACTGCGAGCATCCCGAACAGCAGGGCCTGAGCCACATGAATCCAAAACCTCGGGTCGGGTCCCCCGTCAGAGATGAGACGCCGCGCCGCATCGTGCGGCCAAATGAAAAGAAAGAACACCATGTCGCCGAAGAAGTGCGGCGCGATGGCCGGCAGTGTCGAGTTCGTCAGATACGCTGTCGCGCCGAACACTACCCCCACTAGAAAATAAATCAGCATCTTCGGCCAGAAAATGCCGTGATTCAGGTGGGCGAGCATAAAGACGAACGAGGAAACAAGAACCGCTGTCTTCCCCGGGTAGTGGTGCTCGAGGGCGACTTGCAGGTACCCGCGAAACCCGGCTTCTTCCATGAACGGCGCCACCAGGGATCCCATTACGACCATGAGAAGCACCGTCCAGTGCGGATAGCTGGACGCGTCAGGAAGCGCGTTCGGCGGCATCTTGACGAGCTGAAATAGCACAATCCAGAGCCCGGCAAATGCAATGTCGGCAAAAGCTCCGGCTACAAACGCCCACACGTACACCGGCGCCGATGCCGGATTGGCGCGCAGGTATCTCCGTCGTGCCTCGGAAGTTGAGCGGGGCCAGCCCCCACCGCCGAGATAACGCCACATCCGCCACAGCAACAACGCCATGACTGGAACTGCCCAGGGAATTTTCGGGCTGAGTTTCAGATTGCCGACGAGCAAACCGGTCCAGAGGCCACCTGCGACGCCAGCGATCACGATGGCGAGCAGTCCGAAGCCGATGATCTTCACGGTTGTCTTCATGCACGTGCGAGTGGGCCCGGCGCTTGGGGAGGGCGGGAAAGCCTCGATGTTTCGTCGCAAGGCTGTTCCGAAAAATACCAAATTACCCGATCACAAAATCACAAATTCCCCTTACGCTATCCCCTTCACCTTCTTGAACTCGTCAAACTTCTCCAGGAACCGGTCCACATCTTTCTTCTGGATGTAATACGGCGTCGACAGTCGCAGCTTGTTCGGATCGCCGCCCCGCACGCGGATCTTGTGCGTGGACCATAGCCAGTTCTCGAGTTCCATACGCGGCACCGGCGGTACGTTGACGGTGACTATGCCGCAGCGCAGGGCCGGGTCGGGCGAAGTCCACGAAAGCGCGCCTCGTTTTATCATCTCGCTCAACATGTAGTCGGCCATCTTGCGGTGGCGGCGTTCGATGCGGTCCATGCCAATGGTATTCGCCAGTTCAATCGAGGCGCGCAGACCCCACAGCACCGGCACGTTCGAGCTGCCGATCCGCTGAAAACGCTCGGCACGAATCTTCGTATCGTTCCAGCCTTCGGTCGCGATCGTTCCCCAGATGCGGTCAATGACCTCGTCGCGCACGTAGAGGAAGCCGGTGCCCTTGGGCGCCTGTAGCCACTTGTGCGGGCTCGAGGAATAAAGATCGCAGCCAAGATCGTGCACGTTAAGCTTCATCATGCCGGGCACATGCGCACCGTCCACCGCTGAAAGGATGCCTTTGCTGCGCGCCAGGGCACAAAGCTCCTTCGCTGGCAGGACGACGCCGGTGACCGTGCTGATGTGGCTGAAGAACAGAACCCGTGTGCGCGGCGTGATCGCGTCGCTGAAGAGATTCATCACCTGCGCGGCGGTCTCGACCGGGCGTGGCAGCGTCACCTTCTTCACCACGATCCCGTAGCGCTTGGCGCGAAGCTGCCAGGGCTGCTCGCCGCCCGGATGCTCCTGGTCGGTCATCAGGACTTCATCCCCTGCTTTAAGGTCGATACCATTCGCGATATAGCTATTAGCCTCTGTGGCATTACGCAGCAGGGCAATCTCGTCCCGGGTGCAGCCCACGAAGGCGGCCAGCGGATCGCGGAAATCATTCCACGAGGCGTAGCCCCAGATGGGGTAGTCCTCGGGGTCTTTCTGCGTCAGGCGCTCGGCTTCCTCGTACCCCTGGAAGATGGCGCGCAGGACGGGCGCGGGACTTGATCCCACGGTGCCGTTGTTGAGGTACACCATGTCCGGCGGGAGGAGGAACTGCTTGCGCATCTCGGCCCAATAGGCGTCTTCGTTGGAGTCGAGCAGGGCGTGGTCGGGTAGGGAGGGGGGAGCGTTCCCCAACTGGGCAAAGAGGTTCGGAGCCAGAGCGAAAGCACCGGCCATCCCCAGGGCATTGCCGACAAAGCAACGGCGATCCATCACGGTACACCTCCGTTGGAACGCGCCATGGTACGACTTGGCTTGGTCTGGAGCAAGCTATTACGCTTCGTGGCGAGGGGAAAGACGGGGGTGGCAAAGTGATGCCGGGGTTCGGCTGCCAACTTCAGGTAACCCCGTAGCCAGTTTTTGCGTCCAATGGAACAGGAAATCCCGGGTATAGGTCTGCCTCAACCGGGCGTATAATCGAGGCAGAAGATCGGGAGTACATCATGAAATTTCGTTTTCTCGCGATGGCGTTAGGGCTGGCGCTTGCTCTGTCAACCGCGCCCTGGGCGTTGGGACAGGACAAGGCGGATGAGGACAAGAACGCTCCTGCCGCCACCAAGGATTCGGCGCCCGACAAGGCGAAAGACACTTCTAAGGGAGCAGTTCCCGACGCGGTACCCCAGAAGGAGTCCGTTGACGTCAAAAAGGGAAGCAAGGACGACGTCGAAGCCATCGGCAACCGCGACATCGGCGGCCGCGGCATGGGTGACTGGTACTCCCTCGATAGCGAAGTGCGCATGGGTAAGGAGTACTCGCAGTATGTCGAGTCGAGCGTGAAACTGGTGCAGGATCCGGTGGTGAATGAGTATGTCAACCGGCTCGGCCAGAACCTGGTGCGCAACTCCGATGCCAAGGTTCCGTTCACGATCAAAGTGGTCGACTCCGACGAGATCAACGCCTTCGCGCTGCCCGGCGGGTTTTTCTACGTCAACTCCGGCCTGATTCTTGCCGCGGACGAAGAAGCCGAACTAGCCGGGGTGATGGCGCACGAGATCGCGCACGTTGCCGCCCGCCACGTCACGCGCCAGATGACGCGCGCCCAGTGGGCTAACATCGGCACCATCCCGCTGATCTTCGTCGGTGGCGGCATCGGCTACGCCGTACGCTCCGCCGCCGGTCTGGGATTGCCCCTGACCTTCATGCACTTCTCGCGTGGCTTCGAAGCCGAGGCCGACTATCTCGGCCTGCAGTACATGTACAAGAGCGGCTACGATCCGCAGGCCTTCATCAGCTTCTTTGAGAAGATTCAGGCGAAGGAGAAGAAGAAGCCGGGCAGCCTGGCTCGCGCCTTTGCTACGCATCCGCAGACTCCGGATCGCATCGAGAAGTCGCAGGAAGAGATTGCGCGCATTCTTCCGGCACGCGCTCAGTACACCGTGACTACCTCGGAGTTCGACGACGTGAAGTCGCGGCTGGCGCGGCTCGAAAACCGCCGCAAGCTGGTGGATGAGAAAGACAGCTCGAAGCCCACACTGCGTCGCGCCTCGGGCAGCGAGAAGGACAAGAAAAGCGGCAAGGACACGACCGACGACGATCGTCCAACCCTGAAGCGCCGTCCCGACGACAGCAGCAACTAAACTGCAAGTCTTCCTAGCAACGAACCGGTGGCTTCGGCCACCGGTTTTGTTTTGGGTGGTCTACTACTCGAGCGGCAGGCTTGGGTGAGAGGGTGGGGAGGGTTCGGGGCGACAAAAAGGGCGATACGTGGAAGTCCTAGCGTGTTACATCAGTGAAACAATTGTGGCCGGTGTTCTGAGATCTTGCTAAGAGTCGGGATATCATGACCGCGCGGGGGAGTGATGACTACTACATTCCGGCAGCGATTCCAATATCGGCCACTCCACAAAGTTCTCCTTCTCAACTTTCTCGGTATCGCTTCGTATGCTGGTTTTCGCTTTGCCCCGTTCCTGCCATTCTTTGTGATTCGTAGCCAGATCGAGCACGGTTACAATCCTCGCGCTCTGTGGTGGCTACTCGCGACACCACGGACATGGCTCCTGGCGCATGTCCTGTGGCGGGTTTCGGATTTCATCTTTTTTCACGTTAACAGGAGGGAAGCTCGCCACGATGAGCGCGGCTTCTTCCTGCTTTTGAGACCCTTCCGGCAAACAGCCGCGACCGCCATACCAGGAGCGGTGGAGACACCGGATTTGGTTGGGCATATCGTACGGGGCACGCATCCACTGATCTGGCAATATGGAGTACATCTGGCGCCTTACGGTCGCCTAGTGGCAGTTGGTAAAGTGCGGCTGCCAAAACCAGTCCTCAGCAACGACACGGTGAGCGTTCATGCGAAAGATAACAACTGGATGGATATTGTGCGTGAACTGGCAGAGCGCTGCCGAGCCATTATCGTCTTCACTGATGAGGGCCAAGGCCTTTCGGACGAACTTAAACATCTAGGCAAGCGCGGGTTGACACGGAAGACGATTATTCGCGTTGCTCCGGTTCAACTGCTGGCTGCCGACCCCGCGGGCAGCCAGCGACGCTGGAACGTGGCACGCCAGATTCTGATGGAGCAGGGCATGCATCCGCCGGACGCTACGTCTGAGGGATTTCTGTACATTCCCAATCCAGACCTTTCTATCTGTTGCCGAGTCACGCTGAGAAGCGGCACCGACAAGGCAATCGAGGAGTTACTGGGCGTGATCCAGCCGTCTGGCTTAGAGTGCTCCCTCCGGGAAGCCATGACAATCGTAGACGAATTTGAAGAGCGCACGTTTCGCGCTCTTACCCAAAACTCTTAATTCAGACGGGAAACCTGGGGAAACCTGGGGGAACCTGGGACGGGCGAGACGCAATACCTTCTGCCTAGAAGGACTGATCGGGGTGAGGCTTCTGATGGCTGTTTGGAAATCAAGGCGCAACGTCGGCTGGCTCTTTGCCTGAGATCAGGTTTCGGTAGCCGGAGCCTGCTGTTTCGCGGATTCCATTCGCGCGAACAAAAGCCGCATCAGTTCGGAGTCGCCGGCATGGTCCTCGGGAAAATGCACGGCGGCCCAATGGGCGGATACGGCGCGCGGCGCGCCGGGAAAACGAATCTGCACCTGGCCGAGCGCCGCCACAAGTTTGCTCAGCACGGAGGTGACGCCTTCGTTATCCGATTCGGGCAGCAGCACCGCAAAGCGGTCTCCACCATAGCGGGCGAGGGTGTCGTGGGTTCGCAGCCGGGAGCGCAGGCTGGCAGCGACCTGTTGCAACACCTTGTCGCCTTCGTCGATTCCGAGGACGGTGTTGACTTCGCCCTGGCGGCGCAAGTCGAGCAATAACAGTCCGAAAGGCTTCTGGTAGCGCCGGGAACGGGAGTACTCCTGCGCCAGAATGGTGTGAAAGTGACGATGGTTGTAGCAGCCGGTCAGGCTGTCGGTGTCGGCCAGGCGCTGCAGTTGCGCGTGCAGACGAAGACCGCGCACGGCGCTGGCGGTGACTTCGGCAGCGGCCTGCGCGAGCGAGATCATCTCCCTGTCGAAACAGCCTGGCGCCGGACGCGCCACCACCAGCGCACCCAGCGTGCCCTGGTCAGAAACCAGGGGTACGCAAATTTCGCTGCCCGGAGGCGGATAGCAGGTCAACGGCGCATCGGCCACCGACTTGTCGGATACCAGCGCTGCCGACTTCTGCTTCAAAGCCTGGCCCAGAAGTCCTTTTTGCCGGGATTGCAGAAAGCGCTCGACGGACGGGTTCCACTGTCCCGCGAAGCCGGCCAGGGTCAGGTCGTCATTCGGAGCGCAGAGAACTATGGCCACTTCCGCGTCTTCGAAGCTGTCGCCCAGCAGTTCCGCCACCGTCGGATACAGTTGTGTGCCATCGGCGGAGGTCGCCGCCGAACGCGCTACCAGTCGCAGAAACTCCACTTGCCGCAGGCGCACCCGTTCCGCGTCGTGCAGGCGAAAGTTCTCCACCATGGTCGCGGCCTGGGTGACGAGCAGCGACATGAGTGTCAGATCTTCGTTGGTAATCGGGGAAGGCAGCGCCGCCAGCAGCACGCCCAGGGCGCGGTCGCGGACGATCAGAGGCGTCGCAAGATGCTCCGCCTGGGTACCACTCGATGGAAGCGTCAAACGCTGCGCCACGCGCGAGTTGAGCGCCATTTGCAACTTCGGCTCCTGCGTCAGGTCGGCGGGATGGACGGCGCTGGAATCAAAGCCATGCTGTGCGCGTAAGGTGAGCCGCTCGCCGCCATCCAGCAGGAAGACCGCACTCCGTTCCACTCCCAGATGGTTGCGCAAGGTAAACAAGAGCTGCTGCAGGACGGCGGTCGTGTCCTTGCTGGAGATCGCCATCTGCGTCGCTTGCTGCAGCGCCGCCATCCAACGCGAGTTTGAAACAGGGGCCGGCAAAGTTGCAGCGGAGGTTTCCTGCCTCCGGTGCAACGATTATAGGCGTGCCCGCATGGCTGGAGAGGTGACGTTCGATACCGGGGCACCAAGAAAGGTAGAAGCCGCGGAACTGCCGCGGCTCCGAGCAGAGAGGAAATTAAGCGGCCTGACGGTTCACTAAAACCGTCCCTACCGCAGCAGGGCGGCTTTCCCCGGCGTAGAGAACGCGCATGTTCTGCCAGTCATAGGGGAGCTCTTTTCCGCAATCCAGGCAGACCACGTACGTGCCCGTTACCGATGCCGCCACGTTCCGGCGTTCGCGCCGCTTCACCGTAACCGGGAAACTGTAATTCGTGTGAAAGCACCCAAAAAGACCGTCAAGCAATCGCTCAAACATGTACCTACCCTCCACCTGAGTCCGGCGCCCACATCAAGCAAGCCACCCACTGCATTAGATGTAATAGTGAAGAGTAGGGTTCGATCGTATCAGACGCCGAGTGTACTTAAGTTGACAAGCTTCAAGCTGTTGATAATTAATCGCTTAATGCCTGCGCCGACAAACTCACCAACCGACCAACACGTTTACCTGTGCGCCTTACGCCTGTTTCACGGGCTGTGGGAGGTGCAAACCTGACAGGGGGGAGGAATCCGCTGCCGGGTCTGGGAGTGAGATGTGGGCAGCTCCGACTAGACGCTCTGCGGCCCGGCTTTCTTCTTCTTGGCCTGGCACTTCTCCATGATGGCGGAATGCAGCTTGGTGCGCAGATCATCGGGCAGTTCGTAGACTTCGGAGTCGCGGAAGATCTGGATGGTCTTCTTCGTCGTGTCGCAGACGACGAAACAGTTATGGCACCAGGCCAGGTGGTCTTCCAGTTCAGACTTGACGCGAGGGTCGAGGGCCCCGTCGAGGTAGTTGTTCAACTCGTGCAAGAAATCCGAACACTTCACGCTGTTTTCTCTCCGCCATCCCGCTTGGAGAAGTATCGGCTGAGCCGCTCGCGCAATTGCAGGCGCGCACGCAGCAACCGCGATTTTACCGCAGGAATGCTCAATTCAAGCGCCTCCGCAGTTTCTTCCGTCGAAAGGCCTTCTACGTCCCGTAGTACGAAAACCGTCCGAAAACCTGTCGGCAACCCCTGAATCGTCTTGCCCAGGATTTCCTTCAACTCCGCCTGGTTGTACATCTGCTCTGGATTCGGGCTCCAGTCCGCCACTTCGCGCGGCACCGAATCCTCTTCCGTTTTAATGTCTTCGTCGAGCGAAACGAAGCGTTCGGGCCGACGACGGCGCAACTTCATGAGCGCCTCGTTCACCGCGATCCGCACTAGCCAGGTATAAAACTTGGACTGGCCCTGGAACTGTTGCAGGTTCGTATACGCCTTCAGGAACGCGTCCTGAACGACGTCCTCGGCGTCTTCCCGGTTTTGCGTAATGTGCTGGGCAATGCG
>Ga0075014_100000027_pt1 | contig 59513 bp, 54 predicted proteins | sample AleBraG_ABR_2014_FD_71472 | JGI IMG/M metagenome (GOLD analysis project Ga0075014, IMG submission 71472) | Freshwater sediment microbial communities in response to fracking from Pennsylvania, USA - Alex Branch Run_MetaG_ABR_2014 | ecosystem: Environmental > Aquatic > Freshwater > Creek >... | reverse complement strand
GCCACCCTTGTGTCTCAGCCCCGAAAGGACTTCCCAATGCAATTCGTTGACAGGACTCTCGCTCGCCGACTGGAGTCGGCAGAGGAAATGCCACAGGTTCTCTACACCCAGTACTGCATGCAACACCGTCCCGAAATCGGCGCCGCGGTCGAGCCGATCGTCGGCGGCCACGCCATGTTCGCCGGTCTCGGTTCCCCGATCGGCCACGCAGCGGGTCTCGCTTTCGAGGAACCGATCACCGAGGCAGAACTGGATCGCCTGGAGGAGTTCTACCGCTCGCGCGGAGCACCGGCGCAGGTGGATTACTGCCCTCACTCTGATCCGAGCCTGCTGGAACTCTGCCGTAAGCGCGGGTACGTAATGACCGAACTCAACAACGTTCTCGCCCGCCGACTGCGACGGGGCGAGCCGTTGCCTAAGCTCTCTCCGGGCATTGCAATCCGGCCGGGCTCGATAGCGGAGGCACCACAATTGGCCGCGATCGTCGAGCGCTGCTTCTTCCCCGACGGCGGCGCGCCCGACGGCTTCGACGGGATTCTCACTCCCATGTTCCAGCTCTCCGGCGCGCTGCTCTACGTTGGATCGGTGAACGGAGAGACCGTCGCCTGCGGCAGCGGCCTCCTCTTGCCGAATTTCGGTGTGCTGGGTCTGTACGGAGCAGGCACGCTCAGCGAGTACCGCGGCCGCGGGTTGCAGACGGCGCTGCTGCAGCACCGCATGCACGCCGCCGCTGAAGCGGGATGCGAACTCGCCGTGATCGTCACTCTGGGAGGCACGACTTCCCAGCGCAACGCCGAGCGCCTTGGCTTCACCGTCGCCTACAGCAAGGCAACGCTGGTGAAGAGTTGGTGATTTGGGTGATCTAGGGATTTGACTGTGCTAGTTGGGGATCGGGTAACTCCGGAGGATTCTCTCAGTTGCCTGATCTCCCAAATCGCCGGGGCGCGGATCTGAAATCACCGATCATAAGATCACGAAATCGGCTTGCGCTCCCGGCCATTCAAATTACAAAATTGCAAGTTGTCATGACCATCGATTCCCTGCGCGCCTACTGCCTCGCGTTCCCCAATACGACGGAGAAGCTCCAATGGGGCGACGCGCTGTGCTTCAAGGTCGGGGGCAAGATGTTCGTGGTTGTCAGCCTCGATCTTGAAGACCCGCCGCGCCTCTCGCTCAAGTGCGATCCCGAGACGTTCGCTGAGATGATCGAGCGCGAAGGTGTCGCTCCCGCGCCCTATGTGGGCCGCTATAAATGGATTGGGATCGAAGATCTCAACACGCTACCGCCACGCGAATTAGAGGGCCTGATTGCGCGCTCGTATGAACTGGTGGTTGCCAAGCTGCCAAAGAAACCGGGAAGAAAGAGCCGGCGTGTCGCACCTAAGCGTCGTCGGGCAGCGGCGCGTGGTACGACTAATCGGCATAGGGGGGAGAGTCGCCTCTCCTCCCCTGCCACACCACCGTACATGCGGGTCCGCATACGGCGGTTCGATAAGTTAGTCCCACCAATGAAATGGCAGGCGGAGCGTTCGTGGTTTGGGGACGCCGTGCGGGTTTCACTTCTCGGGTCGGCATCCATTGCGGCTTCACCGCGCTGTGCCCACCAAAGGCCCGCCGAAGCGGGATGGCTAGTGCACTACCCTCATCGAGACCCAAGTACTACTGGCCCTTCCTATCGTTCGGGCCTTCATCGCCGTGGCGACTACTACGCCCTCTGCTGACTTCTGCTGTACGGTCAGAGCACCTTACGATGTTCTCAGTCACGATTCCGTGACGCACAGCAGATCTCCCGAGATAAGCTCGACCGCTTTCGATACGCGACCGCCGGATTTACCACCAGTGCCCTTGATGGATATGGGCTTCGCTGTCACTTGCCAGCTCGCCCGACACCGTAGGCCTCATCATCCAGTTTTTGTTCATCGGCCCGTATCTTTGCTCCACGCTTCCTTCGGACCCTACCTCACGGGAACGCCCTTGCGCTTCGCTACCCTTCACCTCCATCAGGTTGGGACGGGACTTTCACCCGTAGCTGCCGAACATGCTCGGCGTACAAGGAAAACGGCGCCACTAACGCGGCGCCGGTTCTGGCTCGATTGTTTACAATGAAACTACTAAGAAATTGAATTGGTGTACGGCTAATCTTGGTTTTGGAGTTGTCTTACATCGCGGAACTCGCCCTTCGACTCCTCGGTGTTCCGCGACCGCCAATAAAGAGGCGCCAAAATACTCGAACCCAAAATCTCCGACTCTGCCACTACCCAGTCTCTGAGTGCAGAGCCCTCCTCACGGCCGCGCGACTCAAACAATTCCTGCGCGCGCATGCGAATCTTGCGCTCGACCAGTTCCATCAGCAGCTTCCTCTGCTTTTGCCTTCTAATTTCGCTGTCCACGATCAGACCCCTTGTCTGTACTTTCTATTTTAGACAGCCATCATTACAGCCGGGTAAATCATGCGCGGTGGCGCAGGTTACGAAAGTGATGCGCCTGGGAGGTTGCCGGTGTTTTTGGACAAGGTCGCTTAGTCATTGGATGAAGCCGTCTCAGATTTGGATGATCTTTCGGTGATGATGTAACCTCAACCGGAACCGATGAAATCTCTTCACACGCTGTTCTTGTGTTCAGTTCTGGTGGCGGTTTGCGCCGCTCCTCCCGTTGCTTTGGCGGCGCCGCTGCGGCCCGTGCATGCGCACCACGCCATGGTGGTCAGCGTGCATCAGGCAGCGTCGCAGGCGGGTGTCGACATTCTCCGTGCCGGCGGCAACGCCGTGGACGCCGCCGTCGCCACCGGCTTTGCGCTCGCCGTCGTGCATCCCCAGGCCGGCAACATCGGGGGCGGCGGTTTCATGCTCTTCCGCAGCGTTGACGGCGTCACGCGCTTTCTCGACTATCGGGAGAAGGCTCCGTCGGCCGCGACCGCTGACATGTACCTCGACGCCAAAGGCAACGTAATCGAGAACGCCAGCCTCGTCGGGTATCGCGCCATCGGCGTCCCCGGTTCCGTCGCCGGCATGGCTTACGCACAGAAGAAATGGGGCAAACTCCCGCTGGCGAGGGTCATGGCTCCGGCCATCCGTTTGGCGGAAGAAGGGTTCGCGCTCGCCTACGAGGACGCCGAGGACCTGCGCGATTCGGATCTCGCTAAATTCGCCGACTCACGCCGCATCTTCCAGCGCGATGGCAAGTACTACGAAGCGGGCGAGGTGCTGAAGCAGCCGGAACTGGCCCGGACACTCCAGCGTATCGCCTCCAACCCCGACGATTTCTACCACGGCGCGCTCGCCCGTGAACTGGCGGCCGCCGCGCAAAAAGGCGGAGGCCTGATCACCGCCGACGACCTTGCTCACTATGAAGTCAAGGAGCGCGAGCCCGTCCACGGCACTTACCGCGGATATGAAGTCTTCAGCGCGCCGCCGCCATCGTCGGGCGGCATCGTGCTCCTCGAAACGCTGAACATCCTCGAAGGCTACGATCTCGCCAAGCTTGGCCGTGGATCCGCCGAGAGCATGCATCTCACCGCCGAGGCCTTCCGCCGCGCCTTTTACGACCGCGCCGAATTCCTCGGCGACCCCGACTTCTCGAAAATTCCGACCGCGCAGCTCATTGACAAGCACTATGGCCAAGCCTGGCGCGAATCCCTCAACCCCGACCATGCTAGCCCCAGCAACGATCTCCACCGCCCGGCGTCGTTTGCAGAACTGGAACGCGAAGCTCGGCTGCGCCGCGGCGCCATTCGCGAGCCGCAGAACACAACCCATTACTCTGTGGTGGACGAGCAGGGCAACGCTGTCTCCGTCACCACCACTCTAAACGACACCCTCGGCTCACGCGCCACCGCCGCCGGCCTTGGCTTCCTGCTCAACGATGAGATGGACGACTTCGCCACGAAGGCGGGGATTCCCAATTCCTATGGCCTCATCCAGGGCCCCGCCAACACTATCGGGCCGGGCAAGCGACCGCTCTCGACCATGACCCCGACCATCGTGCTAAAGGACGGAAAGCTGTTCCTCGTGCTCGGCTCGCCCGGCGGTTCGCGCATTGTCACCACCGTCGCCAACATCCTGATGGCCGTCGTTAATTACGGTATGAACATTCAGGAAGCTGTCAACGCTCCGCGCTTCCACCATCAGTGGCTGCCCGACGAGATCGTCGTCGAAGATGGTTTCTCGCCCGATACCCTGCATCTTCTCGAGAAGATGGGACACAAGGTGCATCCGAAAGACGGTTACTGGAGCGACGGGGAATGCATCATGATTGATCCCACGACGGGCGAGCGCCTGGGCGCGAGCGATGGCCGCAACAACGGCAGAGCCGTAGGCTACTAAGAATTGCCACGGGAGCGAGTTCGGTGTTCGGGCTACGCGCCGACTACGGAGCCGATCTTTTCCCCGGCGACGACGCGTCCAATATTGCCGCGGCGGTTCAAATTGAAGACGATGATAGGAAGATTGTTGTCCTTGCAGAGAGAAATCGCAGTCGAGTCCATGACCTTCAGGCCGAGTTTCAGAACATCCATGTAAGAGATGCTCTCGAACATCTTGGCATCTTTGACCAGCACGGGATCGGCATCGTACACACCATCCACCTTGGTCGCTTTTAGAATGGCCTCGGCTTTGATCTCCATGGCGCGGAGAGAGGCAGCGGTGTCGGTGGAGAAATAAGGGTTACCAGTGCCGCCGGCAAAGATCACGATGCGGCCCTTCTCGAGATGACGGATGGCGCGGCGGCGAATGAAGGGTTCGGCCACCTGGTTCATCTCGATGGCCGACTGTACGCGGGTATAGGCGCCCTGTTTCTCGAGCGCGTCCTGCAGAGCGAGAGCGTTGATGACGGTGGCGAGCATGCCCATGTGGTCGGCGGAGACGCGATCCATGTCTTTGGCCTGCTGCGCGACGCCGCGAAAAATGTTGCCTCCGCCGACGACGATAGCGATCTGCACACCCGTCAGGCGCACTTCCGCCAACTCCGCCGCGATTTCGTGAACGCGCTTGTTCTCGAGACCATAGCCCTGCTCGCCGGCGAGTGCCTCGCCGGAGAGTTTGAGCAGGATGCGTTTGTAGGGAGGCATGAGAAAACCCAGGTTTCAATGTTTCAAGGCTTCAGGGTTTCAGAGTCAGTGCGTTGAAACTTTGAACCTCTGAAACCTTGAAACGGTTTTGCTACTCGTTCGCTTCCGAAGGCTTGCTGATGGCAATGGTTTCCGAGGCGTCGCCGACCTTGAAGCGGGCGAAGCGGCGCACACTGATGTTCTCGCCGAGCTTGCCGATCTTGGCGGCGATGAGCTGCGAGATGTTCATGGTCTGATCCTTGATGAACGGCTGCTCGAGCAGGCAGACCTCTTCGTAGAACTTGACCATCTTGCCCTCAACGATCTTCTCGATCACCTGCGGCGGCTTGCCGGTGGCAGCGGCTTGAGCACGGTAGATATCTTTCTCGCGTTCAAAGGCCTCGCGCGTTACATCCTCGCGGCGGACGAACTTCGGATCGCTCGCGGCGATGTGCATGGCGATCTCGTGGATCAGTTCCTTGTAGTCGTCCGTCCGGGCCACAAAGTCGCTCTCGCAGTTCACTTCCACCAGTACACCGATCTTGCCGCCGGCGTGGATATAGCTCTCCACCGCGCCTTCGCTAGCAACGCGAGATGCCTTCCTTGAGGCCAGTGCCATCCCCCGCTTGCGGAGGATAATGATTGCCTCCTCCATGTTGCCCTTGGCTTCAACCAAAGCCTGTTTGCAGTCCATCATCGGCGCTCCGGTTTTCTCCCGAAGCTCTTTCACTTGCGCGGCTGAAATATTCACGGTAGTAGTGCTCATAATCTTCCTGAAAGTTTCAAGGGTTCAAAGTCTTAACTCTTCGCTCTCAGGCTTTAGCTCTTAGCCAGATCAAGCCAAAGGCTAGGAGCTTAAAGCTGAAAGCCGCTTCTTACAAACTACGACCCGCGGCGGGCCACGCACGCGGGTCTAAACCTCTGGGGCTTGAGCCCCGGCGTCCGTTGCAAATTCTTAGAATGTCTGACCGACGGTGTCGTCTTGCGGAGCGCGCTTGCGCGTGCCGCGCAGAACGTCCTCCATGCTGATGTCTTCCCCGGTTTCGGGGGCAGGCGCTTCGGCTTGCAGTTCGACTCCTTCGACAGGCCCGGCAGGCTCGACAGGCTCGACACCGTCCCCGGCCACACCCCCAGCAACGTCCGGGGGTTCCTCGCCCGGAACGGCCACCATGTATTGCTGGCCTTCGACCACGGACTCGGCAATCTTCGATGTGAACAGGCGGATGGCGCGCAGCGCGTCATCGTTGCCCGGAATCACATAATCCACTTCGCTCGGATCGCAATTCGTATCGACCACAGCGACCACCGGAATGCCCAGCTTGCGGGCCTCACGCACGGCGATCTGCTCCTTGTTTGAGTCGATGATGAAGATCGCATCCGGCAACCGGCTCATGTTCTTGATGCCAGCCAGGTTCGCCTGCAGATGTTTACGCTCGCGCTCCAGGTGAATGACTTCCTTCTTCGGCAGGAGCTCGTAGCGGCCATCCGTGGCCATCTCGTCGAGCTCCTTGAGCCGCTTCACCGACTTCTGCACGGTGACCCAGTTGGTGAGCAGTCCACCTAGCCAGCGCTGGTTCACGTAGAACATGTTGCAGCGCGTGGCCTCTTCGGCGATAGCGTCCTGCGCCTGGCGCTTGGTGCCGACGAAGAGCACAGTCTTGCCGGACGTAGCCAGGTCCTGCACGAATTTCGACGCCTCTTTGAACATCTTGAGGGTCTTCTGCAGGTCGATGATGTAAATACCATTGCGCTCCCCGAAGATGTATTCCTTCATCTTGGGGTTCCAGCGCTTGGTCTGATGCCCGAAGTGAACACCCGCTTCGAGCAGCTCCTTCATGGTGATGTTAGCCAATCAACCTCCTTGTTGATCTGCATCCGGCGCAACTTCCCGGATTGCCATTCCCGCCCCGTACCGGGGCACGGGATGAATTGAACTGCCTTGAACCTCTCGTTTAGCGCTTGCTGAACTGGAAGCGCTTGCGGGCGCCCTTCTGCCCGTACTTCTTACGTTCCTTGCCGCGCGAGTCGCGCGAAATCATGCCTTCGCCCTTGAGCTTCTTGCGCAGCTCGGCGTTGAAGACCATGAGAGCGCGGGCAATTCCCATTTTCACAGCGTCGGCCTGGCCGTTGACGCCGCCGCCACACACACGCACCAGCACGTTAAAGTTACTTGTCGTTTCGGTCGAGACCAGCGGAGACTTCGCGGCCGAGCGCTGGGCGTCGGTGACAAAGTACTCTTCGAAGGGGCGGTCATTGACCTTGAATTCGCCGCTGCCGGGGCGAAGATAAACGCGTGCGACCGCCGACTTGCGGCGTCCGGTGCCTAAGTATTGAACCAGTTCTGCCATTTCAGCTCTTAGCCTTTAGCTCCTGCTTGATTCGCCGGGAGGAGCCATGCATACCTTTCCGAGAATTCACAAAAACCAATAAACTCTTACGCGAGTTGCTTCGCCACCGGTTGTTGCGCGGCGTGCGGATGCTTCTCGCCTTTGTAAACCTTCAGCTTGGTCATCATGGCCGTGCCCAGCTTCGTTTTGGGCAGCATGCGCAGAACAGCGGCTTCGATGATGCGGCTCGGCTGGCGCTCCATGCGGCGTTTGTATTCGTCGGTACGCAGGCCGCCCGGATAACCGGTGTAGCGCTGGTAGACCTTCACGTCGGCCTTGGTACCGGTGACGCGGATCTTCTCCGCGTTAATCACGACTACGTGATCACCGGTATCAAGAAACGGCGTGTACTTGGGGTTCTCTTTCCCCATGAGGATGCGGGCCACCTGGGTGGCCAGACGTCCGAGCGTCTGCCCAGAGGCATCCACGACGTACCACTTGCGCACAATTTCCCCCTGTTTGGGGAAATAGGTAGACATCTGATTTCTCCCGAAAAGTGCAGAAGACCGCGTTGCAGCCCTCGGCGGAGAAGCACAGGGCGCACTGGCGGGCAACTATGGGCTTACAAAGTGTTTAGGATACGGGAGATGCGCAGGATTGTCAACGCCCGCTGACGCCCGCTGACCGCCGTTTGGCGGTCAAACCCCCGCTGAGTGGCAAAACCGTCCGGAGCCAGACACGAATGTCTTCCGCAACCGTTGCGGCTCCCTCATCGCGGCGAAATGGCCGCCGACAGCATGTTGCTCCAGTCCCGCACGAAAAGCATCGCGCTTCAATCGGGGCAGGGATGTGGCGAATTGGAAGCGAATTGGAAACAAAATTCCCCCTAACTTTTGGAACCTGCGGCCGTCAAAAGTCGTATCACCATTAACGGATGACCTGAGATGAATACGGCCTCCAACATTCCGAGATCTGACTGGTCAACGACGCTCTTTGCCGTAGCTGGCCTGTTTTTCGCGGTCGCAGTAGGTGTGAAAGTGGTTCCGGTGGTGCTGCGCGTCGTGGTGCCCGCTGTAGTGGATACGGTTGTGCCCGCTGTAGTGAGGATTCTGCACTGAGTTGTATTGGCCCGTATAATGTCGTGCGGCAGGAGGACTGCATGGCTCGTGTGATTGGTGTGGGCGGGCTCTTCTTCAAATCCAAGAATCCCGAAAAACTCTACGCCTGGTTTGAAAAGAACCTGGGATTGCAGCGGGATAAGACCAGCATGGCGGTCACTTTTTCGTGGCGAGATGGAACCAGATCGCGACGCGGGGGCATGACCGTCTGGTCGATCTTCCCCGCGAACACGAAGTACTTTCGTCCCAGCCGCGCAGGCTTCATGATGAATTTTGCGGTGGATGATCTCGACGGCGTGCTCGCCAAACTGCGGCGCAACCGGGCCAAGATTGATCCGAAGGTGGAAGAGTACGACTACGGGCGCTTTGCCTGGGTCATGGACCCGGAGGGAAATCGCATCGAATTGTGGGAACCGCCAAAGCGATAGCGCGCAGAATCTTCAGAGTCGGCCGCCCTACTCGTAAGCCAGCGCCTCGATGGGGTCCTTCCGCGCAGCTTTTACGGCGGGATAGATCGCTCCCATCAGAGCGCCGATGATAGCGATTACGGTCGCGATCATCACCCAATGTCCGGTAAGCGGCAGCAGCCGCAGGGTTGGGATGCGCTGCACGATCACGGTGCGGGAGACGAAACTCACCAGGATTCCCGCCAGGATTCCACCTACAGCGAGCAGGAGTGCCTCGCGCAGAATCACTCGCAATATGTAGAACCGCGACGCGCCCAGCGATTTCAGAATGCCGATTTCGCGCGTGCGCTCCATCACTGCGGTGTACATGGACTGGAAGATGACCAGGAACCCGATGACCATGGCGACGGCGACTACGGTACGGATGAAGATGTTGAAACCGGGAAGGTTGTCGGCTTTCATCATGCTCAGATACTCGTCCATGGAGATGGTGGAGTAGTTCTCCATGCCGGGAACAGCTTTGATCTCGCCCACCACGGCGTCAGCATTCTTCGGGTCGTCGAGCTTCAGGTAAAAGACTGACGCCTTGCCGAGGCTTCCGGTCAGGTCCTGCAAGGTCGCCAGCGGGAAGAAGCGGCGCGCGCCCCGGCCGTGGGCCACAATGCCGCAAATGCGGAACTCATGATTGAGCACCTGCATCTTGTCGCCAACTTTGGAATGATGTCCGCCGGCGTAGTAGTCGTCGACGATGACATCGTCGGGCGCCTGAAATGGACCGCCCGCAAGGTAATGAAATGGCGCTCGCAGGTCATTGAAGGTCGCAAGATCGATTCCGTAGATCACCTCCAAATTGCGCTCTTTATTGAGATGCCAGAGCACCGGAGTTACGGTATCGACGTGCGGCAGCTTGCGCACGACGTCGCCGATCTTCACCGGCAATGGAGCCCCAGTCAGACCAATCAGGTTGGAGGACCCCGGCGGCTGCACGATAACATCCGCACCAATGCCTGCCTGGCGCGCCTTGGAATCCTCGAGCATGCCGTAGGAAAGCGCCACGATCATGAGAATCAGCGTGACTTCCAGCGCAATGGCCACCACGCTGATGAGCGACCGGATGGGGCGATGGATGAGGTTGGCAAAAACCAGACGGTTGATCATTGTGCGTTTCGGCGCGGGCTCCTGATTCTTAGCTGTCAGCTCTCAGCCGTCAGCCATCAGCGTTCAACCACTCACGGCGCTACCTCTATCGCGCTGCTTCCAAGTTGGGACTGAATGCTGAGTGCTGAGTGCTTTGTTCTTCTATCAGGCACTTCGGCCAGCGCGACTATTTCGCACTCGCGCCGTTGTCGGCGCTGGAGCTCGCGCTGCTTCCCAAGCGTACCACTTCGGCCCCGGCGGGTTTCTCCAGCACGAACTGATCGTCGGTGAGTTTGACGTTCAGTTGCAGTTTGACCATGGTCAGGACGATGTCGTACTCCTCCTGCGGCCGGCGAATCTCGATCTGGTACGGAAAGCTGACACCGTCGAAGTCGCGATAATCCTCGTAGCGCGCGTCGGTTGCAACGTTGCCGTGTTCGTCGTAAACGAGCTGGCGATGGGGCAACAGGTCGCTGCGGCTAAAGATGACGCGTCGGGACACGAACCACCCTTGCGGTCCCTTGCGGATGATATGCATGTCGTAGTCGGGCTGCTCTACCTGGCGACCCTTGGCATCGCGCACGATTTCCGCGTCATTCTCGAGGACTGCGATTTCGTTCTCGGGGTCAATCTCGCGCAGCAGGAGGGCGTCGTAGATATGCTGCGGCCGCAGGTTTTCCAGGGGCTGCTTGCCGTCCGGCCGCTCCGCGTCGTTGCGGCCGATGAGGAACCTGTTCTTGGGCGGGATGGAGAGCATAAACTCGGTGCCGTTGCTCACCATGTCGAAGGCGCGGTTGCGTACGACCGGCATGAGCCCGATCATGCGCAGCATGGACGGCTTGCGCGCCAGCACATAACCACGAATCTGCTGATACTCGGTGACCTTGCCCTTCTTCGCTCCGCCGACCGTCGTATCAATATCGACGGTTGCCTGCATGGCATTCACCTTGGCAGCTTCGCTGTTGATGTAGTCGATGAGGTGCTGCTGGGTCGCCGCCTTGAGGGGGATGGGCGAGACCACGCGCTCGACCTTGCGCGAACGGAAAAGGCATCCCGTCGCAGGCAAGATCAGGAGAAGAACGAATGTGGTCCGATAGAACGTACGAAGCATGCGCAATGAAAAATGGCTCGAAAAGTTAAGTATAAGCCTTTGGAACGGGAACAGAGGTTAATCGGAGCTGATTCTAGCCGCTGACTTTACAAGGAATTACATATTCTTCGCGTGATTGGCCGCAACCGCTCCAGACAAGCGCCACAGCCAGGTCCGCCTACATACGGCAAACATATCTAACCAGAGTCAGAGCGCCTTCGACAGGAACATCAGCAGGCCAACTACACACAAGGCCACAAGAAGCCAGAGGGCTAAGGCGCTGAAGAGGGGCAAGCGGCTGGCGGGAAAAAGCTCGTGGTACGTGTCGGCCACCTGCGAGGACCCACGCCTCCACCACGTGAGTTTCTCACCAGACGACTCTTTACGTGTGAGATACACTCGCATTACCACGTCACTGCAAACGCTCAATATCACCACGAGCACCAGCGCCGAAAAGACAAATGTGAACACGGTCGTCATTTCACCGCTTCCCTCAACGACTCAGAATAATCCTTAAGTCAATGCTCTTCACAGCGGGCGAGTTATAGGTTTTTCGCGTGGTTCGCAGCCACCGTTTGCCGGAACTTGGCGACGTTGCGGTTGTGCTCGCTCAGGTTGCGAGCAAAGCGATGATGGCCGTTGCCGTCGGAAACGAAGAACAGGTAATCGCTGCTGGCAGGTTGCATCGCGGCCGCGAGCGCTGCATGACCGGGATTGCCAATTGGGCCGGGCGGCATGCCGGCATAGCGATAAGTATTGTAAGGCGACTTGATCAGCATGTCGCTGTGATGCAGCGCCCCGCTGTAAGAGCCATCGAGCAGATGGGCGTAGATCACTGTGGGATCAGCATCGAGCGCGATCTTCTTCTTCAACCGGTTGTAGTAGACGCTGGCCACCATGTCGCGCTCATTGGCATTCCCGGTCTCTTTTTCGATGATGGACGCCATCGTCACCGTGGGCAGAACATCGCTCGTGAGGTTGAGCGACTCCGCTTCCTTGCGGAAGCGGCGCACCATAGTGGCGGCGATCTCCTGCAGGCTTTGGGTGCGGTTGAATTGGTAAGTGTCAGGGAAGAGAAAACCCTCGAGCGACTTGGCGTCGGGAGCGAGATCGCTGACCAAGCTGGTTTCCGTCTGCGCAACCTTGAGGAAATCATCGCTCTTGCCCAGGCCCGCCTGCTCGACAGCGGCTGCCACGTCAAACATTGTGTAGCCTTCGGGAACGACCACGGTGCGGATCAGGAAGTCGCCGCGTACGATGCGGGCGTGGATTTCAGGAATGCTCGCGGCATTCACGAAGCCGTATTCGCCGGCACGCAGCCAGCGCGGATGCAGGCGGTGCCATACAAGAAACGCGGTCTCGCTGCGCACGATGCCGGACCTCTTCAACTCAGTCGCAATTCGATGAGGACCCCAGCCAGGATGCAGCAGAACAGCCGTCTGCCCGGCCGGTTGCACCGGGGTATAAATCGCCCAAGCCAGCCAACCCCCGGCGGCGAGGAGCACGAGCAGCACGAATGCGAGCAGTTTGCGCAAGTTAAAGATAGTTTAGAACAGAACGGAGACTGCCTCGGCGCGCCATGATATCGCAAGAGTGCTAGACCTTTGGTGGCACAACGTTGCAGCGCTCCATCGCTAGGAACCGTCGACCGACGCCCGATGACTCCTTGCTGCCAGCCATGCTTGCAGAATCAGCACCGCCGCCAGTTGGTCGACCGCCCGGGCGCGCTTCTGGATGCTGATCTCGGCGTCACGCAGGACGCGGTTGGCTTCCGCGGAAGTCAGGCGCTCGTCCCAAAGGTGGATGGGAATTTTGAAGCGCTTCCGAAGTTCCTCGGCAAACAGTGTCATCTTGTCGGCCTGCGTGCCCGCCTCCCCGCTCATGCGCAAGGGGTAGCCGACGACCAGTTCCGCCACCTCGTAGTGCCGAATGACCTCCTCCAGTTGCGCCAAGTCCGTCCGCTTATTCCGGCGGCGGATGGTTTCAAGACCCTGCGCGGTGATCCCTAACGGATCGGAGACCGCCAAGCCGATTGTCCTCGAACCAACATCGAGGGCCAAGACACGTCGCACAATAGATTCTGATTTTTCGCTTGCGGACACGCTGCGCATTATATGCCGCAGAGAGAGCCGACTTGCTCTAGGATATCCGTCATGCCGGAACCGCCTGCGCGCGTGAACCCACCCGCCGATATGGCCCCTACCGCGGGCGCGGGCTGGTCCTCGACCAGTTCGGCACAGCTGATCATTGCCATCGGTGTGGCGCTGACCCTGGTGTATGTTGCCCGGCTTGTCCTGATCACACTGATGCTTTCGATTCTCGTGGCCTTCGCGCTGGCGCCGGTGCGCGACTTTCTGGAACGCCTCAAACTGCGGCGGGCGCTGAGTTCGCTGATTACGGTTCTGCTCATGCTGGCGCTGCTCTTCGGCGCGGTCGAGTTTTCCTACACCCAAGCGGCGAGCTTCCTGCAAAAACTGCCGCAGTATTCGAGCCGCATCCGCGCCGTGCTCGTAAGCTTTCGACAAGAGGCAGAAAGCCTGCGCCGGACCACCGAATCGGTGTTGCCGGAAGACGAGCCCGGCCCAAAAGCTACGCTGGTCACCTCAGGTTCGAGCTGGGGATGGCTGACGGAGGGACTTGGGCCGGTCACAGAAGTCTTGCTGGCATTGTCGTTTGTGCCTTTCCTCGTCTACTTCATGTTGAGCTGGCAATCGCACGTCCGCTCGGCGACGGTCATGCTGTTCCGCCTAGAAAACAGACATGCGGCCTACACGACCTTGGGCATGGTAGCCAGCATGATGCGCGGGTTTGTGGCAGGCAACCTGATGATCGCGGTCGTCCTGTCCGTCATCTGCACCGGGGTATTCGCGGTGGCTGGGCTGCCGTTTTTCTACTTCGTCGGACCAATCAGCGGCTTCCTGAGCCTGGTGCCCTACACCGGAGCGGTGCTGGCCGTGGTCCCCCCGTTGCTGGTGGGCCTGGGGCAGATCCCGGTCGAAACCGCACTCGTACTTGTGTTCACCGTGTTCCTGCTGCACGTCTTCGCTCTCAACGTGCTGTATCCGAAGCTGCTCGGTAATAGGCTACAGCTCAATCCACTGGCCGCGACCATCGCGTTGCTGTTCTGGGGATGGATGTGGGGCGGGATGGGGCTGCTCCTGGCTATCCCGATTACTGGCGCGCTCAAGATTGTGTTCGACAACGTGGAGCGGCTGCGGCCGTACGGGGACTGGCTGGGGCGGTGAGGTTCTGCTACGGGAGTGGCCGAGTCGTTAGTGGCAACTACCTTCGGGCACAATAGAGCCATGCCGAATGCTATAGCCGGATTTGGCGTTCCACCGGGTGAGCGAGCGAGCTTTCTGAGCGTGCGGCCCCGTAGCCACCAATCAGCCGCAATAGTACACGGGGAATCGACTGCCTCTCAAAAGCAAGTGCTATGAATCAACTCACCATTCACCATCGAAGACCAAACTCAATGGAGCAGCATGATGCGATCACAAACTCCCAAAATGCTTTTCACCGTCGCCGCGTTGGCGATTTTCCTCTCCACCGCGAGCGGAGTTGTTGCTCAGTCTCCGCCGACTCGGTCCTTGTTGGCGCTCTCGAAACGTGACCATACGCTCGCCATCGTGGACCCGAATACGCTGCAGGTCATCGCGCGCACTCCTGTGGGTTCGGACCCACACGAGGTAATCGCGTCCGCCGATGGCAAAACGGCTTACGTCTCGATCTATGGTGGTGGCCACTACCATGCTATTTCGGTGATCGACCTGGTCGGGCATAAAGCCCTGCCTGACATCGATACCGGAGCCTTGAACGGCCCACACGGACTCGCGTTTGCTGGAGGAAAGGTCTGGTTCACGGCCGAAGGCGCGAAGGCCGTCGCGACCTATGACCCTGTGTCCGCCAGGATCGATTGGATTATGGGCACTGGCCAGAACCGGACGCACATGCTCTACGTCACCCCGGATGAGAAGATCTACACAACCAACACTGGCTCCGCGACGGTCAGCATCCTGGTGAAGGTCACTCTTCCGCCCATGGGACCCCCACCGGGAATGCGGCGGCCACAGAGCGCGCTCCCTCCTCCGCCTCCACCGGGGGGAACTCAACCTCGTATGGACTGGAATCAGACCGTCATTCCCGTGGGCAAAGGCGATGAGGGATTTGATGTATCGCCGGATGGACGCGAGCTGTGGACGGCGAATGCGCAGGACGGTACCCTCTCTGTAGTTGACCTCACGACACGGAACGTGACGGCCACACTGGACGCGAAGACGTTCGGTGCAAACCGGTTGAAGTTCACGCCCGATGGGAAACTCGTGCTGATTTCAAGTCTTGGCGATGGCGATCTAGTCATCTACGAGGCAGCGTCGCGCAGGGAATTCAGGCGAGTGCCAATTGGCCACGGAGCAGCGGGCATTCTGATGGATCGGGATGGTAATCGTGCCTTCATCGCCTGTGGGCCTGACAACTACGTCGCTGTAGTGGACCTGAAGACCTTAGAGGTCACGAGCCACATCGACGTGGGCGGCGAGCCGGACGGTTTAGCATGGGCGATCCGACCATAACTTAGCCAGTGCGATTGTCGTACCTGTGAATGGATACATAGGGCGACGAGGGGAAAGGTGTTTTTTCCTAGGTCAATCCCGATCGACTGAATCTGCAACAGCTTGGCTCACGCTAGGCGGCGGACCATCTCATTATCGCCATTACACTAATCGCATCCATCGTGAATCCCTGAGGACCTCCCCAGCATCTTTACCCACCAGCGGCGATCAGCCGCGACGAGGTGGGATCGTGATTCTAGTTACAGGTGCCAGCGGGACAGTCGGCAGCGAGGTTTTGAGACAGCTGAAGCAGGCGGGCACGCCCACGCGTGCCGGGTTCAATAATCCTGAAAATGTCGCTAAAGGCAAGGCTCAGGGGCAGGAGGCCGTGCGCCTCGACTATACCGATCGTGCCAGCGTCGCGGCGGCGGTCCAAGGCGTGGACAAGGTCTTCCTGCTGGGCGCCAACACTCCCACCCAGGTCGAGGACGAAAGCCGCGTGGCCGAGGAAGCGAAAAAGGCTGGCGTAAAGCATCTGGTGAAGCTTTCGGTGCTCGACGCCGACGAAGAAGGCTACATCTTCGCCAGGTGGCATCGCGCGATCGAGAAGAATATTGATGCGCTGGGTCTCGATCGGACCTTCGTCCGCGCCAACGGGTTCATGCAGAACTTTGTGACCTATTACGGTGGGACCATCCGCTCTCAGAACGCGTTCTACCTTCCCAACGGCGATGCGCGAATCAGCCACATTGACGTACGCGACCTGGCGGCGGTTATCGTCGCGACGCTCACCAAGTCAGGCCACGAAGGCCAGGTTTACGAAGTCACCGGCCCGGAAGCACTCTCGGGCAACGACGTCGCGGCAAAGCTCTCCGCTGCCCTGGGACGCAAGATCAGCTACGTCGATATCCCCATGGACGCTTTTCGTCAGGGAGCACTCGGCGCCGGCATGCCCGCGTTCATAGTCGACGGACTCGCAGACCTGCAGCGCTACTACGTCGAAGGCAAAGCTGCTCACATCTCGCCGGACGTGGAAAAAGTCACTGGCCGCAAGCCGGGGACGTTCGATCAGTTCGCAAGGGACTGCGCGGCAGCGCTGAAGGGACAAGCTGCCTCATAGGGAGGCGAATAGTTGCTCCTCGGCGTCCCTCAGGGCTTCGGCGCAACCGTGCTTGTAGTCACGGAATGCACGAAAGAATCGAACGATTGTCGCCTTTGCGAAGGTCGAAATACAACCGCCATAGGGTTGAAGTCGCTGCCGTGGCTGTAGGCTCGGAAACAGAACGCGGCGAGCGAGGAGCCCCGCTCCCACCGGCTGCGCTCCGACCAATTGAGAACGACTGCTTGGTCCACGATACGCGGGAGGATGTTGCCCTCTATGTACTCCTTCCAGTTTGGGCTGTCGGAATACACGAAGAGAATGCGCTTGCCTCGGCGCAACCAGAAGATCACTACGCAGAGGTGAAGGACGAAGCGATAGATTCCCCAGAGCAGGATGAAAGGCGACACGAGCAGAAGCAGAAGAGCTAACGCGAGACCTACCGCAAAGCGCTTGGCTGTAACCATTGGAGAGTGGTCCGCACCGCTGCGCTAAGAATCGAACAACGGAGATTCGCGGCTACTACGCGTCGAACGAGACGGCAGCCGGGAACGGCAGATGCGCCTTGGCCATCGTCTTGCTCAGCAGATCCTCGATCTCCGGCTCATTACAGTTCTTGGCCATGGCCAGCTCGCTGACCAGCAGGTAGCGGGCGCGCTCCAGCATCTTCTTCTCGCGGAAAGAGAGCGATTTCTGCTTGCTTTGCATGATCAGGCTCTTGAGCACGGCAGCCACTTCGAGCAGGGCGCCGGTTCGCATGCGGTCGGAATTCTCTTTGAAGCGGTCCTTCCAATCAGCCTGGCAGGAGCAATCACCCGAGGTCAGGTATTCGAGAATCCGCTGGATATCGCCGTTGCGGACCACCTTCCGCAGGCCGACGTTGGTCACGTTCTGGCACGGGATCATGACCTTCAGGCTGCTGGCCTTGATTTTCAGAAGGTAGAATCGCTCGACTGCCGCGCCGGTGGTTCGGCTGTTGATCTGCTCGATTATGCCTACGCCGTGGTTGGGATAAACGACCTTATCACCAATGTGGAAGCTGCTGTCGAAACGCATCATGCGGGGAACCCGTCTGCAGCGGAGGTGGTGGAAAGTACAAGTTCATCCTAGCCCACGGTGCGCGGAAGGTCAACGGGGAGTTTAGGTTAGCGGCGACCATACCACGAAAGTTCAGGGTATCGGATATTGTAATTCTCCACCTAAGTCATTAATTCCAAAGTTATTATGCAGGTGGAGTACCTTGCCATCGGCCACTCGGACACTGGCCAACTTTCTGACGACTCGATTCGGTGCCGAACTGCCCAAATACGGGCGCACACACGGCTCGGCACAATCGGCGCGCATCCCCGCGCAGCGTTTATAATCGTCAGTTGCATGCCTGAGCACATCAAGCGCAAGCTCCAGGAAGAGATTGATTTGCTGGAGCGGGAACTCAATCACGAACTTCCCAGAGAACTGAAGAAGGCTGTAGCCATGGGTGACTTGAGCGAAAACGCCGAGTACCACATGGCCAAACAGCGTCAGTCTTACGTCCAGGCGCGCCTGAGCCAGCTCAAAAAGCGCATGTCGGACCTGTCGCTGATGAACCTCAGCAATATTCCACACGACAAGGCCGGGCTGGGCTCGACGGTGAAGGTGTTCGACAGCTCGAAGAACGAAGAGATCGAGTACAAGCTGGTGACGAGCGAGGAGTCGGACGTAACCAAGGGGAAGATCTCGACTACTTCGCCTATAGGCCGGGCGCTCATCAACAAGAAGGTCGGCGACATGACGCAGGTGGTGACACCGGCCGGCAATCGCGAACTTGAGATTCTGAGTCTGATCACGATTCACGACGAGGCCGAATGAGCTGGACCGGCGGTTTCGGGCGGGCATGCGGTTGGCTGCTGGATACCATCGTCCGCTGGCTGGCGCTGACTCGTATCAATCCGAACGTGCTGACGTTCATGGGGCTGGTTGTTAATACCATCGCGGCCGTTCTGTTTGGCTCGGCCAACGCCGATACGCAGCGGCGAATGTTCTTCTTCGCTGGCCTGGTCATCTTCGGCTCCGGCTTCTTCGATCTGGTAGATGGCGCGGTGGCCCGTGCTTCGAACCGGGTAACACGTTTCGGCGCGTTCTTCGATTCGGTCGTCGACCGCTACAGCGACGCGTCACAGTTCCTCGGCTTGCTGGTCTTCTACGCTCGCGGGGGACGCTTCTTCTACGTGGTGCTGGCGGCGCTGGTGATGATTTCGACCATCATGGTGAGCTACACGCGCGCCCGCGCCGAGTCGCTCATTGGCACCTGCCGTGTGGGATTCATGGAACGGCCGGAGCGGCTGGTGCTGGTGATTCTGGGCGCGCTGCTCAATCGCATGGCCCCGGTGCTCTGGGTGATTGCCGTGCTCTCGACCATCACCGTGATTCACCGCATCTACTACACCTGGCAGCGCACGAATCAGATTGAGCCGGTGATCAAACCGAAAGCGGCGTAGGCTCACTCGCGCTCGATGCTTCGCTCCTACTTCTTCGTTTGCTCGGACTCACCGAGTGACGGTTCAAACCCGATCTTGCGCTTCGTTCCCGGCGCGGGTTCCATGAGCTGTCGGATTGCATCAATGATTTCCTGGATGGCGGCGTCCTGTCCTTCGAGGCGGCCTTCGAGTTCGGCGAATTTGGCGGCGATCTGCTGGTTGCTGGCCAGCATCTCGCGCAGGCGGACGAAGGCCCGCACGACGAAAACACTCATTTCGACCGCGCGCTCGGAGTTGAGTACCGTTGCTACCATGATGGCGCCGTGCTCGGTGAAGGCGTACGGAAGGTAGCGCCGGCCGCCCCGGCCCGCTGAGGTCGCAGTCAGCGACCTCAAAGCCTTGTCCTCTTCCTCGGAGAGCTGAAACATGAAGTCGCGCGGGAAGCGCTCACGGTTGCGCTTGACCTGCTCGTTCAGCCGCTTGACCGGCACTTCATAGAGTTCGGCCAGGTCAGAATCGAGAATGACGCGCTGGGCGCGGAGGACCATGATGCGAGACTCGACCTGACGAGCCAAAACGGGCTTACCCAAGAACCACCTCCGGGGACTGGCTTTTGAGGTCGCAAATTGCGACCTCAAACCTGGGCGTCAGCTTAAATGCGATTGGGAGTCGGGCCAAGTCCCGGTTGGACCATGGGAGGCGCGTCCGGAAGAGCGCTGTCGCCCTGGCAAAAGAACGAGGCCAGATGTCCGGCCTCGGGGATGCGGAATCAGAATCTGCTACGGCTTTGTCTAGGGCCAAACGTCAGTACCGGTCCCAGCCATGGTGCTCGCGCCACTCATGTCTGTGCCACGCTTCCCGGCGCTCGTACGCTCTCTCGCGCTCCCGCCACTCTTCCCGGCGCACCCAATACGGGGCGGGATAGACGGGTCGGTACGCCACCACCGGAACTCCCGGTCGCACGACGATCACCGGTCGCACCACAACCTGGCTCCAGGCAGTACCTGTCATCAGAGTGGTACCGAGGCACCTGCCATCAGGATGCGTTTCACTATGCTTGTCATATCCATTTTCCTCCCCAGCGTTTCGCCTGTCTGTGCTTCCGTACGTGGTAACCCATGTGGCGAGGAGAAGTTGTGCCGGTCTGGCGTCGATCCGGGTCGGTCCGTAAAGGTTTGTCACGATAAGCGACGAGGTCCTATTAGGCACTTTCCACAACTGGATCACTGACGACGAGAATCTTCTCCTGCTAGGCTTGAAACGAGTCGGCGACACTCGGGTTCTTATCAGTAGCGTATTTGTTCTTTGGGTGAATCGAGGAGTTTTATGAATCGCATTGCCGCAGTTTTTCTCTCGCTCACCCTTGTTCTAGGTACCCGGGCAGCGACGCAGGACGCCGTCAGCATGGACGACGAGCCGCACTATTCCCGCATCCTAGCCAACGACAAGTGTCGCGTATATGAAGTGAATCTTCGGCGTCTGGAGGAGACCAAGCCGGTTGTACACGAGCACGACTGGGTACGGATGACGCTGGCCGGGGTGGTCGAACAAGCCTGGGGCGGGACGCTGTTCTCCATGAGAGGATACGAGGATCCGGAAGGCTACTACGTCTCATTCTCCTATCCGATTGACCGGGTGACCCTGCGCAATCCGCGCAACGAGCCTTATCGCGAGATGATCGTTGAAATCCTGAAGCCGGACAACAGCCGATACCAGATGAATGACCCGTCGCTTGATCCCTTTCGGAACTTCCTGGGCCCGGGCGTTGATCCCCATGTCTCCTTCATCACGAGCCTGACCAAGACATCCGTGGAGATCCTAAACGTCCAACTTCTCAGCGGAGACAGCAAGGCGATCCGATCGGAAGGGAGCGGCGCGCTTCTCGTGGCGATGACAGACCTCGATATCTCGCTCGCGCAAAAAGAAGGAGAACCAAAGAAGATGCGCCTCGACAAAGGTGAAGTGAAATGGATGTCCGACGGCGCAGCGGCCACGTTCAAAAACGAAGGTAAAGAGACGACGCGGTTCGTGATTCTTGGCATGAAGTGAGGGGTGAAGTAGCGGCTACACGCTGCCACCCTGCTGCACTTCGCGCATTGCCTTTTCAGCCGCCCCGATCGTCCGCCGAACATCTTCCGCAGAAGTTTGCCAGTTCGATACGCTCACGCGCATGGCACGCTGACCTCGCCAGGTTGTGCCGCCGAAGAAGGCTTCTCCCGTCCGGTTGAGGGCCGCGATCACACGGTCGGTGTGGCGGTCGTGGTCCTTGGCCTTCGGGTCGAGGAAGCGAACTAATCCCTGGTTGATCACCGGCTCCCACAAAACCTGCGCTCCCGGCAAACGGCCGATTCCCATGACGATCGAATGCGCGTGTTCGCAGCAACGCTCGACCATAGCGGCAACGCCATCGGTTCCAAGTTCACGCAGCGCAGCATAAGTTGGAAAGCCGCGAGCTCGGCGGGAAAATTCGGGATTCCAGTCCATCGGATCGCGCACTTCGGGATTGTGACTGAGATACGCCGCCCGGTATGTCATGGCCGAGCGTTGTGCCTCCGGTCGCGCCACGAACGCGTATCCGCAATCGTAAGGAACGTTCAGCCACTTGTGTCCGTCCGTGGCCCAGGAATCGGCCGCCTCGATACCCTGCGTCAGGTGGCGATACTTGGGACTCGCCGCCGCCCACAGGCCGAACGCTCCGTCCACATGGACCCAGGCGCCGTAGCGCCGCGCAATGGAGATAAGAGTAGGGAATGAGTCGAAGGCGCCGATGTTCACGTCCCCGGCCTGCAACAGCACGATGGTTGGCGTTGAAGGATCGGCGGCAAGGGCTCCTTCAAGCACCTCCGGCTTCAGGCGGCCATCGTCGTCTGACGACAGCGGCCGCAAGCTGGAACTTCCGAGCCCCATAAAACGCACGGCTCGATCGAACGAGGCATGGTACTGGTCACTCGACAGAATTCTGATGGCAAGCGCTCCGGCAAGGCCACGTTCTTCAACATTCCATCCGCGCTCTTCGAGCAAGGCATGCCGCGCCGCCGCCAGACACGTGGCATGCGCCATCTGGCATCCGGTCACGAAGGCGAAGCTGGCATGCTGGGGAAGAGCCAGAATCTGCTTCAGCCACTCGCCCGCGATTTCTTCGACCACGGCGGGGGCCGGGGCGCAAGCATAGAGGCCAGTGTTCTGGTCCCAGGTAGAAGTAAGCCAGTCGGCAGCCAGGGCCGAAGGCAGCGAACCGCCAATAACCCACGCGAAAAATCTTCCACCCGCGGAACCGAGCAGCCCGCCCTCGACGTCGCGTACCAGATCACGAATCACTTCTTCGGCAGGCACGCCGTCACGGCCCAGTGGCTTGCGAAGGCGTTTGCGCAGAACCGCGAGATCGACCGTTGTGGCCACAGGTCGAGAGTCCAGGCTGTCGACGTACTCGGCAGCGTGCTGTGTCACGGCTTTTAGAACAGACCGGTAGGGGCTGGTTTGTTTCTCCGGCAGTGCTGGTGCGCTGTCGACTTGGCTCATCGTGCGAATACTCCCAGGGACGAGGGTCCCGAGTCAGAAAGCCTCCTTCAGAAGGCCCCTTATTAGAGTGGTGCCGATCTGAAAAGATGCGACGTTTTGAAATGGCGTTCCTAGACGCGGCCAAGTTAAAGCAGTCGCAGTTGCTTCTGCTCCAAACCCAGAAGTTTTTCCTTGATGTCGAGGCCCCCACCGTAGCCCGTAAGCGTACCGTCGCTCCCGATCACCCTATGACACGGTATCACGATAGGAATCGGGTTCGCTCCGTTGGCGGTGCCCACGGCGCGCACGGCTTTCGGGTTGCGAATACGGCGCGCCAAGTCGCCATAAGAGATCGTCTCGCCGTAAGGAATGTCGCAGAGCGCGAACCACACTTTGCGCTGGAACTCCGTACCTTCGGGCGCGAGTGGCAGCTCGAACTGGTGCAACTCGCCGCCGAAGTACGCTTTCAGTTGCCGCATCGTTTCGCCCAGTGGCGCTGCATCTTTTTCCCAGCCCTCTTTGGGATGCTGCGCGTGCTTCCCTCTTTGAAAGCTGATCAGGCGAAGCCCTCCTTCATCCGCCGCCAGCAACAGTTTTCCGACTGGGCTTTCCATTTCCGTATAACAAACGCTCATGATGTTCCTCCTTGCCACAAATACATGGCGGCATACGCGCGCCAGGGACGCCAAGCCTCGGCGCGGCGCGTGAGTTCGGCGGCCGTGCGCAGCCTCGCCGACTTGATCAGTACAAGGTCACTGGCCGGGAACGCATCGGGCTCGCCGAGTGCGCGCATGGCGACGTAGTGCGCCGTCCATTCACCGATGCCTTCCAGTTCGCACATAATTCCAATGAACTCGTCGAGATCTTGCGGGCCGAAATGAATCCTTCCATCGCAGACCGCGCGGGCCAGAGTGCGCAAGGTGCGCACCCGAGCCGTCGTCAGTCCGACCGAGTTCAGCTTCGCTTCCGCCACTTGTTCCGGGCGGGGAAATAAGTAACTGAGACCGTCTGCAGCGGAAAGGGCTGTACCGCATTCCCGCACCAGCCGTCCCGCTAACGTGGTCGCTCCTTTTACGCTGACTTGCTGGCCGAGCACTGCACGCACGGCGCACTCGAAGGCGTCCCACGCTCCGACCACGCGCACGCCCGGCCGCCGCTTCACGAGCGGCGCGAGTACCCGGTCGGTTCCAAGCGCGAGCGCAATGCGCGCCGGATCGGCCGATAGGTCGAACGCGCGTCGGACTTTCGAGGAGAGTTGGAAAAGACTGCCCGGTGTCGTTCCCCATGCCCTGAGTTCCAAAGCATTTTCGTCCTCCGCCGAGCGCACGCAGATGACGCCATGCGCCTCACCGAGAGCAACCGTTCGGGCATAGCCGTGCTCATCCACCCGCTCGACACCGGGCACGGCTCGCGCCGCAAGGAAACCGCGCACTTGTTCCCAGTCGTAAGGAGGCCGGAAAGAGAGTTTGAGGACTACTTCGTTCTCGTTTCCCGCAGCGGGACTATTCGCCGATCGCCGGCGCAACTCGCGCGGTGCGCGCCCATACGTTTGGTGGAAAGCGCTGTTGAAACGGCGCAAGCTCCCGAAGCCGGCCGCCAGCGCGATCTGTGTGATCGGCATTGCCGTCTGATCAAGCAGGCGCTTGGCGAAGTGGAGCCGGCGGGTCTGCGCCACCACAATCGGAGACGCGCCCACGTGCTCCACGAACAGCCGGTGCAGGTGGCGCGGTCCAATCCCCAGCCGGCTCGCCAGATTCTCCACCGGGTATTGATCGAGTATGCCTTCGTCAATCAGCCGCAACCCTCGCCGGACCACCGCCGATGTCCCGAGCCAGGCCGGTGTGCCCGGCGCCGCCTCCGGCCGGCAGCGCAGGCACGGACGATACCCGGCCGCAGCAGCGGCGGCAGCGGTCGCGTAGTAACGCACGTTCTTCTTCATCGGACTCCGCACCGGACAGATCGGCCGGCAGTAAATCCCCGTCGAGGTCACGGCGATGAAGAACTTGCCATCAAAGCGCGGATCGCGGCTGATGCGGGCACGATCCAGAGCGCGAACATCCATTCCGAGAATCTCGCCCATGGCTTGCAACGATACGCGAGGACCTGGAATTGTACTAGCCGTTTTCGGACATGAAATTCTTCCTCCGATCTTAACAGCCAGCCTCGTTGGCCGCTCGGCTCAGACCCACAGCGCGATTGCGTCATCCACGTCCGAAAGCGGCGCGTACCGCGCCAAGCGCAGTTGTACTGTCGCCTCATGCGGCTCCTATTCGCCATGATGATCGAGGTTCCATGTCGCTGCGCATTCGCCGTTGTGTAGAGTGTCCGAAGTGCCACACTCGGTATCTGATCGGCTTCAGCCCTTATCAGAATGGCGCGAGGCTCGTACGCCCGGTAGCTTCCTCGTTCGACGAATACAACCTGTACTGCTCGTGTGCTACTCCCACGAGTGTTACGCGCTGGAGTTGGCGCGAGTTGAAGGAATACGCCATCTCCGATCAAGTTCGAAATCGGGGATACGGTTCACCGGACGAGGCCGCCGTCGTCGGCAAGAGGAAACTCGCAGGTTAGTGCCGCCCCAGTCGCGAAAGAGAGAACTCACGCAAACTCTGTCGTCCGCTCTCGTCCCTCGGTAACTTTCGTTCCGTCCCGCGTCTGCTAGACTACTTCCTTCTCTGGCCAAACTTTCTTCGCGAGGACTCGAACCAACTTGGCCCCTCAACCCTTGATCGTGGTCCACGGCGGCGCCTGGGCTATTCCTGATGACATGGTGGACGCGCACCAGAACGGCGTGCGTAAAGCTCTGGCTGCGGGATGGAAAGTACTCGACCGTGGCGCCTCGGCGCTTGACGCCGTGGAAGAAGCAGTCGTCATCCTCGAAGACGATGAAACCTTCGATGCCGGCCGCGGCAGTTTTCTCAACCGCGAAGGCAAGGTGCAACTCGACGCGCTCATCATGGATGGCGCCACCCTACGTGCCGGTGGCGTCGGTTGCGTGGAGCACATCAAGAATCCGGTGCGCGCCGCGCGCAAGATTCTAAGCGACAGCCCCCACGTCTATTTCGTCGCTGAGGGCGCCGAGCGCTTTGCCAAAGAACACGGCATCCCTCTCTGCAAGAATGAAGACCTGATCATTCAGCGCGAGAAAGAGCGCTTGCGCGATTTCCAAGCCCATGGCGCCGACCAGAAACAGGATCTGTTCGCACCGGAACTCTCACATGACACGGTGGGCGCCGTCGCTCTCGATCGCAACGGCAACATTGCCGCCGCCACCTCCACCGGCGGCACACTCAACAAAGCCCCGGGCCGGCTGGGCGACTCATCCCTGATCGGCTGCGGCTGTTACGCCGACAACGAGAAAGCAGCCGTCAGCACTACCGGCTGGGGCGAACCCATCATGAAGCTGGTACTGGCAAAGTGGGCCGCCGATCACGTCGGCAATGGCAGCAATCCGCAGCACGTTGCGGAAGAGGCGATCCACTATCTGAAGAACCGGGTCGACGGCCATGGTGGCATCATCGTGCTCGACCGCAAGGGCGAGTTCGGCTTTTTTCATAGCACGCCGCGCATGGCTTGGGGCGTGAAGTCGCTGGGGTTGGATATTGTCGGTATCAAGCGCGGCTAACTTCTTGGGTAACATTCCCTTGCGCGGAGTTCCCAATTTGATGTAAAACCCCTGCGGCACCTATATCTGCCCTTCGGGGCGGTCAGAAAGACCGTGTTGGAGCCCCAAGCCCACCTGGTTCCCACCCCCACAGGCCAGGTCGATAAGGCTCCTGCGCGCCGAGAGAGGATCCTATGACGAGATTACTACGGATTTCATGTCTCATTTTCAGCATGATCGCGTTCGCCCGTCTGGCCGCGGCCCAGAACGTCGCTTCGGGTGAAATGGACGTAACCGTGAAAGATTCCAAGGGCGCTTTGGTGACGAACGCCACCGTCACCGCTCGCGATCAGGCCAAGGCCTTCGAGCGCTCCACCCGGCAGAACGTCGACGGCGAATACCGGCTCCTCGCTCTGCCTCCCTCCACCTACGTCATCACGGTCGAAGCCCCAGGGTTCGCTAAGTTGGAAACCACCGGCGTTGGCCTGACAGTCGGCCAGACGCTCGCTTTTCCGATCACGCTGCAGGTGAGCGGCGGACAAGTTACGGTAACGGTTACGACTGAGGGAGAACTCGTCGAAACCTCCCGCACCTCGACTACCAACACAATTGATGAGCGCAGCATTGACAGTCTGCCCATCAACGGGCGCAACTACATCAATTTCACGCTGACGGATTCCCAGATCGTCCGCGACAATGCACCCAACGTTGGCGCCGCCCCGACCTCCGGGCTCAACATGAGCGGCCAGCGCGCCCGCTCGAACCTAGTCAACGTGGACGGTGCAGACGCCACTGACAACTCCGTGAACGGCGTGCGCTCCACCGTCTCCCAGGAAGCAGTACAGGAATTTCAGATCATCACCAACAGCTACGCGCCGGAGTATGGCCGCGCCTCCGGCGGCATCGTTAACATCATCACCAAGTCCGGTACGAATGCTTTTCACGGCGACGTTTTCGGCTACCTCCGTAACCGGCACTTCCAGGCGGTGAATCCGTTCAGCACGGTGAAAGACCCGGCTTACACCCGGGTGCAGGGTGGGACGGCTTTCGGCGGGCCGATCAAGAAAGACAAGACATTCTTCTTCTTTTCTTTTGAGACCACGCGGCGGCATGAGACCGGGTTTTCCAGCATTGGCTCGGACGGTTATGGCCTTGTGCCGTTCGACACGACGCCGGTCGGCCTTCCGTTCGGAACATTGCAACTGACACCTGAGCAGATTGCCTTCCTGACGGACCCGCACGTCCTAGCGGCAGAAGGCACCGTTGCCGGCTTCGCAACCACGGTCGGACACTACGCCGCTCTGGCTGGCGCTTCGTCTGGCCAGGCGGTCAACGGGACATGGCCTACCAGCCTCGTGCAGGGTTTGACAGGAAAGCTCCTCTCGAATTGGGCAGGATTCCCAACCTCCTGTGCGCCCCCGGGACCGTGCGTTCCGACACCAGCTTCCTACCGGTCGCTGACCTCCCAAGCAGGAAACTTCCCGGTCTTTGAAGGGACGAGCCTGTATTCGTTCCGTATCGATCACAACATCAATAACAACCATCGGCTGGCGTTCCGGGCCAACGTCAGCCCGAGCACGGTGACCGGCATTGAAGTAGGCGGCCAGGACCAGCCTTTCGGGCAAAACGCTTACTCCCGGACCTCGATCCAAAGCTATCGTGATGCGGCGGGCACGGTGCAGGAAACCTGGACGATCGGCACCAATAAAGTGAACGAGTTCCGGTTCCAGTACGCTCGCCGTGGCCTTTCCTACTTTTACAATACGAGAACTCCGGACGGCTCCATTCCTGCCGTGAACATCACCGGGTTTGCCTATTTTGGCCGCGAACCGTACTCCTACATTCAGCGCACCGAGCAACGCTACCAGTTCACCGACAACTTCTCGTGGAACATTGGTCGGCACGGGACCAAGTTTGGCGCCGACTTCAACTACCTTCCGCTTCAGGCCACGTTCACGGTGAACTATGGCGGCGTGTATGACTTTGGAAGCTTTGACCCCGCCAGCATCCCCGCTTTTTCCTCCGTCCCGTCCGGGGTTTCGCCCTTTCCGAAGCTCTCGGCAGTCCAAGCTTACGGGGCGGGTCTCCCGGGCAGCTATGTGCAAGGTATCGGCAATCCCAAGGATTCATTCCAGAACATGCCCATCGGTCTCTTCTGGCAGGACGCTTGGCGCATCCGATCCAACTTCACCTTGAACTTCGGCGTGCGTTACGACGTCGAGATTCCGCCCAAGTTCAAACCGCCGCAGGGACCCTTAGCCGTCGCCGGCTACAACTTCCTCGGCTTGCAGAAAGGCATTCAGACGGACAAGAACAACTTCCAGCCTCGTGTTGGTCTGGCTTGGGATCCCAAGGGTGACGGTAAGACGGTCGTTCGAGGATCGTTTGGCATGTTCTTCGACCACCCGCTGCTGGGCCTCTACTTCCTAGGCGATGCCTCCGACGGCTCTTCCAGCGGACAGCTGGCCTTTGGTGGAACCGGTGGCTGCAGCTTCAATAAGCTCGACCCGACTGTGGGCAATCCCGGCAACCTCAATGCCATTCCTATTTTCCAAGGGCTGCCCATCAACTCCCTGCCGAGCACACCTGGGGCGGGCATCTGTGCCGTTTCTAACAATCCAGCGGTGGCCGCGGCTTTAGGCTATCTTTCCAACCAGCAGCAGTTTCAGTCCCTGAACTTCCCTCAGTCGATCTTTCTCAACCAGAATTATCTGAATCCGGCTACATTCATGCCGCTGGGTTTCCAGCCGTTCGGCTATCCGCAGTCAAGGAACTTTGTCTATGCCTACTCGCAACAAGCGAACCTGACCATTGAGCGCGACCTGGGCGCCGGGTTCGCCTTGAGTCTCGCGTACAACTTCAACGGTGGACGTCATCTCAATCGTCCCATCAACTCCAACCCGATTCGTGGCGATCTCATGCTGAGGAACTTGGCGGCAGCTGCAGCCGACAATTTGCATAGCGGAGTCAACGCCACCGACAATCCCTTCACGGTGAGCGCGTGCGGCGTCGGCCCGGGCGGGCCCTACGTGCCTGCCGCGTTGACGAACTTCTTCCGGCCGAGCGGGGTGAACCCCTCGGTCTCAGGAGCGCTCTTAGCCAGCCCGGCGACTGCAGCCTGTGTAATCGCCGTTCTCCCGTTGGTCCAGCAGCTGTACAGTTTGAGCACCAACTGCAATGTCCTAACCTTCGCCGGCTGCGTTCCCTTCGGCGACATGGATGCCAACTACTCGAACGGATCTTCCGTCTATCACGGCTTCAGCACCAACCTGCGCAAGCGCTTCAACCAGCATTACGAGTTCCTGGCGTCCTACACCTGGGCGCACGCCATTGACGACTCCACCGACCTGCAGTCGACCACCACACCACAAGACAGCTTTTTTCCATACCTCGACCGCTCCAACTCCACGTTTGATCAGCGCCACCGTTTCGTCTTCAGCGGTGTCTACCAGACGGACAAACTGGCGGGCGACGGATTTGGCCGCAAGTTCCTCAGCAACTGGACGTTTGCTCCCATCGTAGAGTTCGCTTCCGGGAGGCCCTTCAACATCGTTACTGGTAATGGCGACAACTTCCAGCTGTCCTCACTGACCGGACGGCCGAACACAGTCGCCAATCCTGCCTGCGGCACGGTCTTCAAGTCAAAGTACTCGCCCACCGGGATTCTGCAGGAACCCTGTCCTCAAGGCTTCACGGGAACCCTGCTCTCCCTCGACGGCAACCTCGGGCGCAACGCCGGCATCACGCCGTGGACTATATTCGCCGATCTGCGCGTCGGAAAGAAAATCTTCTTCGGCGAACGGTTCAACCTGGAGATGACCGCCGACATCTTCAACCTTCCCAACCGTTACAACGTATCCGCCGTGAGTCCCCTCATCAGCAACGCCGGCCAACCCACAGCGGCCTACGATCCGCGCCAGTTCCAGTTCTCCATGCGTCTGGCGTGGTAGTGTCAACCTGAACTCTTCGGGCCGGGGCACTCGCCTCGGCCCTTTGCTTTTTGCTGGCGCCCTCGGTCGAATCGAACGCGTTTGCCGCATCTCTTGCTTAACGCTCGGCCTTACGCCGCCTGCTAAGATGTCAAGGTTCCTCTGCAGTCCATTCTTGGCGCCGCCTGGAGCACTCCCACCATGTCTGAACCGACGACCCTGCGCACTCGTGTTGTCCGCGAGCCGATGCGCGGCGTGTACGATCGCGAGACCATCAACCAGATCCTCGACGAAGGCTTTATCTGCCACGTCGGCTTCGTGCAGGATGGCCAGCCCTTCGTGATCCCCACGGCTTACGGCCGGGCTGGCAACGTTCTTTACCTGCACGGCTCGGCGGCGAGCCGCATGTTGCGACAGTTACAGACTGGGCTTCCCGTTTGCGTCACGGTGACCCTGCTCGATGGGCTCGTAGTAGCGCGCTCTGTCTTCAATCACTCCATGAACTACCGCTCGGTCGTGATTCTGGGAACGGCGACGGCAGTAGAGGACCCCGCAGAAAAGATTGAAGCCCTGCACCGCCTGAGCGAACACATCATTCCCGGACGTTGGGCAGATGCGCGCTTCCCGAATGAAAAGGAATTGAAGGCGACGACCGTGATGCGTCTGCCGATTGAGGAATTTTCCGCCAAGGTCCGGCAGGGCCCGCCGGTGGACGACGAGGAAGACTACATGTTCCAATCCTGGGCCGGGGTGTTACCGCTTCCCGTCGTACCGGGCGAGCCGATACCCGATGCGCGGCTGGATGCAGCGCAGGCCGTCCCCAGCTATTTGCGCCACTATCGCCGGGGTCGGCAGTGAGGAAAACCCTGTCCTCCCCTACTTCTCCTGAAACTCCACCCAGGCCTTCGTCGTGCCCCAGTCCACGTTGATCTCGCACGTTTTGGGGGCGGTGTGACCGAAGGTGACGTTGAGTTCCGGTTCCGCCTGGCTCATGGTACCGATCTGCATTGGAGCCCGCGCCAGATCCTGCTTCTCATCGTAGGCCGCCGCCGGGTTCGTATTCTTGCTAACGATCAGCGTCCACTCTTTCTTGCCGGGCAGCAGATACATGGTGAATCCGCCCAGCGGGATCGTGGATCCCCCGAGCTTGGTTTCTGTTTCCGTGAACAAGGTGAGGGCCGAGCCTCCCGGCGACCACACCTTCCCGTTCGGCGGTGTTTCTCGGGTGCGCACGCGCTGGAAACGCGCTGTAATCTGCTTGCCGTCCTGAAAAGTGCAGTAGCTGGAGCCCGAGTTGTCGGACAATTCCTGTGCCACCGCCCAGCTGCCGACTACTGCCACAATAAGGGTACAGAGAAAGATTTTCCGCATGGGGTCTTCTCCGCAAAGCAAAGTTCTCTTCAAAATGCGAGAACAGAGAACGCATGACTGAGCTACCGCAAAACGCCCATCAACTCGTCCCGTCGTCTATGCTACTGCAAATTCGGCAAAAAACGCTTGGAATCGCTGTTGCCGAAGCACTTTATTGCCGCTGGCTACCGAGCGCGGGGCGGCGGGTTCTAGCGGTTTCCTAGTCCGTCGTCCGAATGTCGTACTTCGTGAGCTTGTAAGCCAAGGCGCTGCGCGACAGCCCCAAACGGCGAGCGGCCTCCGCCTGGACGCCATCGGCGGCAGTTAGGGCACGCAAAATGACCTCTTTCTCGGTGCGCTCCAGAAATTCGGTTAGATCGATGGTCTCCGGCAGCAAGCTCACGGGTATATCGACACCGGCAGGCACGCTGGCTGGAAGCGGAAAGTGGCTCGCCTCCAGTTCACCGCCGCGGCTGAGAATGTAAGCTCGCTCAATCAGGTTGCGCAATTCGCGAGCATTTCCCGGAAACGCATAGGTTTTCCATCTCTCCGCAACTCCCAAAGGCATGGTCCGGGCCGGCACTTTCATGTCGTTGGCAACCTGGCGGCAGAAAAGGCCGCAGAGGCCAGGAATGTCTTCCGGCCGCTCCCGCAGCGGCGAAATGTGAATGGGAAACACCGCCAGCCGGTAGTACAGGTCCTCGCGAAACAGTTTTTCAGTGACGCGTTCCTGCAGGTTGCGGTGCGTAGCGACCAGCACCCGCACGTCCACCGTACGCGCCCGGGTCGAGCCGACACGCATGAGTTGCCCATCGACGAGGACACGCAACAGTTTTGCCTGCCCCGCCGGAGACATCTCGCCCGCCTCGTCGAGAAAAAGTGTGCCTTCATGGGCCGCCTCGAACAACCCCTGCCGGCTACGGTCGGCTCCGGTGAATGCTCCCCGTTCGTGGCCGAACAGTTCGCTCTCGAGGAGCGTTTCGGGAAACGCCGCGCAGTTGACGGCAATGAACGCCTTCGCGGCGCGTGGGCTGCGACGATGAATGGCGCGCGCCACCAGTTCTTTGCCCGTGCCCGTCTCCCCGGTGATGAGTACCGTGGCGTTGGTCGAGGCTACCTGCTCTATCAGACTGCGCACGTTCTGCATCGCGGGGCTCTCGCCCGCCAATTCACCCAGACCATCCCGGCGGGTGACTTCCTTCCTCAGCAGTTGGTTTTCGCGTAAGAGGGCGGTGCGCTCGCAAGCCCTGCGCGCCGTCGCTAACACCACATCCGGTTGAAAAGGTTTGGTCAGGAAGTCAAACGCACCCTGCCGCATGGCTTCGACGGCCAGTTCCACCGTAGCCACCGCCGTGAGCATGACCACGGAAACAGTTGGGTCGTTCTCGCGCGCCACCGCCAGAAGATCCAATCCCGTGCCATCTGGCATCTTCTGGTCGGTAATCAGCACGTCAAAATCTTCGCTGGCCAGCGAGCGTGAACCCGTTTCGACGCCTTCCGCCTCGTGTACAGAGTGGCCATCTCGTTGCAAATGGCTCACGAGGATGCGGCGCATGTTGGGTTCGTCGTCAACCACGAGAATGCGTCCCATGGCTTGGCTTACCGCCTTCGGGAATTGGCCGCGGCGCCCGGCAAATCCACGCAAAAGCAAACCACATCCGGCCCGTTCTGTGTCAAGGACAATTCCCCGCCGTGGGCATGTGCGATGTTGCGCACGATGGACAATCCGAGACCGGTGCCATTTGGCTTGGTCGTGAAGAAAGGTTCAAAAAGATGAAGCAGGGCGTCTTTCGGAATTGGAGCGCCGGGATTTTCCACCTCGATGTGCAGCCCGTTCCCGTTGGAGCGCGCCCGAATCTGGATCTCGCGCCCCGCCGGGGCCGCATCGATTGCATTCACCAGAAGATTGAGCAACGCCTGCTGCATCTGGGTGGGATCGAGTTCCGCCTCACTCACGCCGTCGCAGTCTACTGCAATGCGCAGGTTCTTCTCCAGGGCGCGGGCGCGACATGTTTCCGCAGCATAGCCAAGCAGATCTTGCACCGAGGTCGTTGCCATCGCGGGTTTTCGCGGGCGCGCATACGCGAGAAATTCATTCGTCAAGTTTTCCAGCCGGCTTGCTTCCTTTTGGGCGATTTCCGCCATTTCGCGACGCTCGTTGCCGACCGTTCGATCCATCATGGTGAGCGAACTCGAGATCATGGCGACGGGATTGCGAATCTCGTGGGCGATTGCCGCTGCAAGGCGCCCCACCGCCGCCAGCTTTTCTTCCTCCACAAGACGCGCCCGCGTGCGTTCCAGTTCATTCACATGCTCCGCAAGACGCTGCTGTTTTGCCCGCAACTGGTTCGTCAGATACCAGGTCAACACGGCAATCACCATGTAAATCAGTGAGACGGTTCCAGATTCGACGTACTCATAAATATCCGCAGGAGGATGAAGCCGGTAATAATGCCACACCCAGTAAAACGTGACGGAGTCCGCCAGAAACGCCACGGCAACGGCCGAAACCAGCGAGAGCCGGAACGCTGCTTCAATGACAGGCACCACCAGCAGAGCGAAATACTGGCTGTCTTCGTGGTTGATGACGGAAGACAGAATCACAGCCGCTACAACGTTGACCATGATGGAAAACCACGCCATGGTGCGTACCAGTTCTGGGCGCAACGGTTGCTGTCGCCGCAGAACCCAGACCAGCTGTCCGATCTTGAGCAGGCTCGCGGTCCCCAGAACCGCTGCCGAGAGCTGCGGATTGCTCCAGGCTGCGGCGTAGCGAGTTTCCACCGCAAAGGTGGCTCCGAAGACGATCAGGTTGAGCAGGGTCAACGCAGTTTCCTGCTGCCGAAAAGCTTCGAGATCGAAGCCATCGCGCAACTCGGGCAGCGAAGCCGAAATGCTGGTCGTGTTCATGAACTGGGTGACAAGTCTACTCTGCTCGCGTTATTCGCAGCAGTGATCGCAAAGCAAAAAAGCCGCGACGGGCGTCGCGGCTTCGTTTCAATCTGCAATGGGCAAAACCCCTTCGGCCACGTTACTCACACCGATCAGGCTTGCCTTAGCCCCCACCGAGAAACTCTAGCGGCGGCCCTTTTTCGCTTTCTTCTTGGCTTTCCTCTTGGCTTTCTTTGCCGGCTTTTTCGCAGCCTTTTTCTTCGGCGCCTTCTTCGCTTTCTTCGCCGGTTTCTTTTTCGCAGTCTTCTTCATGGCCGGCTTTTTCTTCGCGGCCTTCTTCTTAGCGGGTGGCTTCTTGGCCGCCGGTTTCGCTGCTTTCGGAGGGCCAGGCGGAGCAGGAGCTGGAACAACAGGCTCCGGAGTCTCCTCTACTTCGCCCATGTCGGTTTCTTCCTCTTCTTCGAAATCCTCTTCGACGGCGTCGCCATACGCGCCGCTGTCGCCAAACTCGTCCATTTCATCGTCGCGCATGTGGTAAACCCGGGTTTCATCGAACATTGTGACTCCTCCTGCCCTTTGTCTTTCTCCGCCGACGCGGGTCAGATTCCCTCATGGGATTCTATGATGACAGCCAGCACGAGCCAATAAAGCTCACACTGTAACGGCGCGGGATTATAGCAACAGCGGATTACGTTCAACAAGGACAAAAGAACCGGAGTTCTTCAGTAGTTGGCGCGGACCACCAGGACATCGCCGGGATGCAATTCCGAGGCATGCTGCGGATTCTCGCGCCTCAGTTCGGCGACCGTGGTTCGATACGTAGTGGCAATCGAGGTGAGCGTCTCTCCCTTGCGCACCTTATGCAGAACCCTACCCTTGGCAGCCGTCGCAGGCTGTTTCTTGCCCCTGGTTGGGGCTTTAGCTTCCTTCACCCCTGGCGGCGTCGCCCGTACAAGGGGGTAGATTCGCAAGGTCCGGCCAACGACTAAGTGATCTCCTTTGAGCCGGTTCCAGCGCCGAACCTGCTCCGCAGGCACGCCGAAATTGTTGGCTACCCGCAGCACCGTATCGCCCTTGCGCACACGGTAGCGGACCGCACGTTTCGCGTAAACTTCGCCCGTCTCTCCCGGCACTTTCTTGCCCGGAGCGATGGGTATGATGATCTTCGCGCCCGGAGCCAGTTCATCGCCAGCCAGTCCGTTGGCCTCCATAATGTCGTCGGAGCTGGTTTTGTAGGTCCGGGAAACGGCGGCCATGGTCTCGCCGGCTTCCACCTTGTGATAGCGCCACCAAACCCGCATGTCTTTTGGGATGGCCGCAATCGCTTGCTGGAACTTGTCTTTCGTGCCCTCAGGCAGGCGCAGGTCGAAGCTATCGTCCTTGGGAGTGGTCAGCCGCAGCAGGCTGGGGTTCAGGTCTTCCAGGGTGCTGAGCGGAACATCCACGCACTCGGCGACCAGGCGAAGGTCTACGGGATAGTCAATCGTCACCGTATCGTAGGCCACGCGCGGCTCCGCAACGACGTCATCCAGCCCGTACTGCGCCCGGTTCTTGGCCATGATCGTAACCGCCAGAATGATGGGCACGTAGTTGCGGGTCTCACGCGGCAGAACGTTTCGACGATACAGTTCCCAGAAATCGGCATACCCCGTGCGCTTCACTGCCGACTGGATGGTCCCCGGACCTGAGTTATAGGCCGCCATGGCCAAGTACCAGTCGCCGAACTGGGCGTACAGGTCTTTGAGGTGGTGGGCTGCCGCCCGCGTCGACTTCTCCGGATCCTGGCGATCATCCACCCACCAGCTGCGCTCCAGCCCGTAACCCTTGGCCCGCAAAGCCATGAACTGCCACATGCCCCGGGCGCCGGCCCGCGAAAGCGCGGTTGGATGGAAGCCCGATTCCGCTTCCGCCAGGTAGATGAGATCCTCCGGCAAACCTTCTTCCCGCAGAATGCGGCGAATCATATCCTCGTATCGTCCCGCCCGCGCCAGAGCGCGCTGCAGGGTGCCTTTGCCACGGTTTGAATAAAAGTTCAGGTACGAGACAACCTGATCGGTCAACATCAGCGGCAGGTCCGACCGCGTGGCTTTCACTTCCTTCTCGGCCATCGCTTTCAGGCTGGGATCGGCGGGCAGTGTGACGTCATTCGCTTCATCGATCGGAGCCGGTTCCGACTTCTGCTGCGTGAACCCGTCCCCCTGCTCGAGCGCCGTCACTTCCATCGCCCCGGTGCCGTCAACCAACCGGTCAAACTCCCGCTGCAAGCGGTCATCGGCATGAATGTCGTACTGGCTGGTGGTCAGCAGATCGAAGGCACGGTCAAAGTTCTGCCGCGCCGCCGCCAGGTGTCCGGCCTGATAGTTGTCGAGTCCAGCCTGATATTCCTTCTCCACCTGCATGATCAGGTCTTCTACGGGATCGACAACGGGAGCTGGCTTGGGCGCTTCCTGCGTAACTCGGGGTGGTTCGGGGGCCGGAGCGGGATCGGGGTTTTCCTTCGGAGCAGGAAGGCGCGACGCGGCCTCCTTGGGCAGCGCAGCCGTAGGCTTCTGAGCCGATGGACATGCTGTCGTCCCGAGCAACAACGCGAACCAGAATGCTTTCTGGAGTGCTGCTCTAAGCGCTATGCGCATCAATAGGTTACGCCTCGGATCGACCTGTTTTAGGACCCGAAAGATGCTACTACTGCCCCGGATTCGGGTCAATCGGCCAACGGTCCCTGTCCCGAAGACGGATGGACGCTGATTTCAGGGGGGTTAGACGCGGATGGCCGCGTCAGAGTTTACCTCGACCCATAAGTTGTCATGTCGAATCACCCCTCGCTCGCGCTGTAGAATCCATAACCATGAAAGCCATCCAGGTAAAGAAGCCCGGGGGGATTGACGCCCTCGAAGTCGTGGATCTTCCGATCCCGCAACCCAAGCCTAACGAAGCCGTCGTGAAGCTCGCAGCCACCGGCGTCAACTTCATTGACGTCTACCACCGTGAAGGACGATACCCTACCCCGCTTCCCTTTGTGATCGGACAGGAAGGCGCCGGCGTCGTCAGCGCCGTCGGCTCCGAGGTGAAGAATTTTAGACCCGGGGACCGCGTGGCCTACACCGGCGTGATGGGCAGCTACGCCGAGTACGCGGCTGTTACCGCCGACCGGCTCGTCGCCATTCCCGGCGGCGTGAGCGACCGCGAGGGCGCGGCTGCGCTGCTGCAAGGCATGACTGCGCATTACCTTGCCTACGACGTGTTCCCGCTGAAGAAGGGCGACACCGCGCTGTTGCATGCCGCAGCCGGAGGTGTAGGTCTGCTGCTCACCCAGATGGCGCACAACCTGGGCGCCCGGGTTATCGCCACCGTCTCCACAGATGAGAAGGCGAAGCTCGCCCGCGAGGCTGGCGCCGACGACCTCATACTCTACACGCAGCAGGATTTCGAAGCCGAGACCAAACGGATTATGGGCGGCCGCGGCGTGGATGTGGTTTACGACTCGGTGGGCAAGACGACATTCGAGAAAGGTCTCAACCTGCTTCGTCCGCGCGGCATGATGGCACTCTACGGCGGATCGAGCGGCCCCGTGCCACCGCTTGATCTCATCGTGCTTTCCCAGAAAGGCTCGCTGTTTCTCACCCGCCCAACGCTCGGCCACTACACCATGGGAAGCGAGGAGTTGCAGAAGCGTGCTGCGGCCGTCTTTGGCATGATCGCCGCCGGCAAGCTCAAGCTGCGCATCGAGCACACCTACCCGCTCGTCGAAGCACGGAAAGCTCACGCGGATATTGAAGGGCGAAAGACTACAGGCAAACTCTTGCTGCTGCCGTAGCGGCAGGTGGTGAAACTCAGGATGGCGCCCTATTCGTTGCTGCGATAAGCCTCAACGACCATGAATTCGCTCCAGGTCTTTCCGTCGTCCGACTTCTCACCTCGCCACGTGAAGCGCGTCTTGGAAATGTTCGTGTAAGTGGCGCGTGTATACGCGTGGGCGGCTACCGGCTCTTTAGGAGAGTAGATGATCGATTGGCCGTCGAACTTGACCCCTCCGAGTTCCTCCGGTCCGAGGTCCACCCACGTCCCAGCCAGGGCATTTAGCCATTTAATGTTCCAAATCTGCTTGGCAGGGTCATACGTGCGGAGGTTCAGGCCGAGGACGATCAGCTCTCCTGAGGAACTTGTCATCCTGTATTCGTCCGCGATGGCATAGCCGTCGAGGATGAAGCGACCGAGCCACGTTGCCTGAAACGTCTGCCATTCCCCACTGGCCGACTTTAGCCTTGCCTCACACCGCCAGCTGCCAACGAGAAAGGCGAATTGAGAGAGCGCTGCCGGCGCGTTGGGGTTGAGCTTTCCGAAGTTCTGGTCGACCTGGTCCATGGGATCATTCTCCGCAGCGGCGGCTGGTCGCGCTGGTCCGATCAAGAGTGCTAGTGCAGTGAGCAGCAACCCGGCCAGTTTAATGGTCCGAATCATCCCACACTCCTCGATGCAGACTTTACAGCTGGGACAGCTTCTTCCTTACGAAGGGCACCGCGTACGCTGCAGGCGGATTGTGCGAACTTGTGGTGGACGCCTTGCGGTAGAACTCCATCGCTTTCGCTTTGTCGCCCAGTTTCTCGTACGCCTGCCCGAGCAGGCACTGAATGAACACATCGTTCTGATTCGCCTGGCTGAGTTCGCTCACCGCCGTCTTGTAGTCGCCCGCGTAAAACGCGACATAGCCTTTGAGGTACGGAAAAAACACAGCCTGCTCCGGGATCGTGCCTTTGTCGAGGATCGCTTTCGCTGCCGCAACGTGTTTCTGTGCTCCCGGCTGATCGCCTCGGCGCGCGGCGATGCGAGCCTGTGCGTGTTCCCACCGGAAATTCCACAGGTCTTGGCGGGCAGGCTTGATGTCGGGCTCCTTCAAGCCTGTATCGTGCCCGATCGTGTACCACTTCTGAGCAGTGTCCACATCGCCAGTGTCAAGACAGATGCGCGCAACTTCATTCGCAATCTCGCCTTGCTGAAAGAAGTTCTTCGCGCTGCCGTAGAAGTCGAAGACCTGCCGCTCGTACTCGACTGCTTTGCCGCAATTTCCCTCGAAAGCGTACGAGACAGCCATGGCTCTCTGCACTCCGGCCTTGTGCTCCGGCGTGTCCGCCGTTTCGATGGCTTTTGAAAGGTATTTTCTCGCTTCCTCGCCCTTGCCCATCAGGTCGAGCACGCTTCCCGCTGCCACGTTAGCCGGAACCGAATCAGGCGAAGTCTGCAGTGTGTTGCGATAGAGCGCTAGGGCCTCGTCGGGTTTTCCGTCACGAATGAGTTGCTGGCCCTGTTTGACAAATTCGGGTTGCGGCGGCGGCCCGGGCATTTGCGCAAACAAGAGCGAAACGCCTGTTAAGAATACGCAGCAAGAAATCGCGCAAATTGTAGTTTTCATTTTCAGGATTATAATCCGGCCGAGTCGAAGACTCCGAGGCGCTCTTGGCGAGCGCCTGTCACGCGACGCACACTTTATGAACGACCCGACGCGACCGCCGACTCCGCCATCCGCCTGGCCTGCCGAGCTCGATGCCCTCGTCGCCGCTCCCGCTCACCACCGCGTGCTCTTCGAGAACGACCGCGTGCGGGTGGTCGAAACCCGCATTCCGCCCGGCGACACGGTTCCGCTGCACACGCATCGCTGGCCGGGCGCGCTGCACATCCTGTCTTGGAGCGACATTATCCGCCGGGACGAGCACGGGAACGTGCTGCTGGATACCCGCAAGTCCGGCGCTCCGCCGCAAACGGCGTTTTTCGGGTGGCTCGAACCGCTCCCGGCGCACACCGTCGAGAATGTCGGACCGTGCGAGATCCACAACATCACGGTCGAGGTGAAAGACTAGCTAACCAGCGAGGAACCTCACTTCCCCTTCACCGCCGCCAGGCACTTCCCGTAGAGCTCAAGCAGATGCGCCGCATATTCTTCCGGCTTGCTGGCCGCTCCGCCCTGAAAGCCCACGCCGCCCGCGGGCGTCTTGCCATAGCCGGTGGTCATGGCCACAAACTTCATCAGATCGAGCGCAATGTCTTCGTTGCGCCGTGCCATCAGTCCTGTCATCGGTACTTCTTCCATGAATGCTTCTCCGGACACGAAGATGTTGGGAACGTCGTCCATTCGTGTGAGATCCCAGCAGTCAGGATAACCTCCAGCGGGGTTGGCGGAAACCAGCGATGGTCCTGGCACCCGTTTGGCGGACGATTGCGGGCAAACTCAGGAATCCGCTGCTAACATTGCTCCTTTGAGGGGAAGACCGTTGCTCACCTTTCTGCGCGGACTGCTCTTGGTTGTTCTTGGCACGTACGTAGCGCTGTTTCTACTCGCCGCCTTCTTTTCCGATCGAATGATCTTCCGACCTCAAGCGCCCGGATACCGAGATGGCGACGGGATCATAAAGCTCAGCAGTTCGAATGGGGCCAAAATCTCTGCTACGTATCTAACCAATCCGAAAGCGACCTTCACGGTCCTCTTCAGCCACGGAAACGCCGAGGATATTGGCGACGATGAACTGCTCCTGGAGGGGATCCGCGCCGTTGGGTTCTCAGTCTTCGCGTATGACTATCAGGGCTACGGTACGAGTGAAGGCAAGGCAACCGAACGAGGTGTCTACGATGACGTGGATGCTGCCTACGCCTACCTGGTAGACAAGCTAAACGTCCCGCCGGACAGGATCATCTCATTTGGACGATCAGTCGGGAGCGGTCCAGCTACCGACTTGGCGATGCGCCGTCCTGTGGCCGGACTCATCTTGCAGAGCCCCTTCACCAGTGCCTTCCGCGTTCTGACGAGAGTCCAACTGCTACCTTTCGACAAATTCAACAACTTGAGCAGGATTCAGAAAGTGCATTGTCCCGTTCTAGTCATTCACGGAACTCGGGATTCAGTAATCAACATTGCTCACGGAAGACAACTCTTCGCGGCGGCAAACGATCCGAAGCAAGCCTATTGGGTGGAAAATGCAGATCACAATGACCTGCAATACTTTGCGGGCCGTCGATACGGCATTTCACTCAAGGAATTCGCGCAACTGATTCAGGAGTGGCAGCAGAAACGCATTCAGCAAGGAACTCAATAACCGCCACGCGACCTTCGCGTCCCTACTGCACAGCCACCTTCAACTCGTACTTCCCCCCCGCCTTCACCACCACCGCCTGCCCCGCCTTCAGATACGGTTCCAGCACTTCCGCCTTCTTCCACTCCACGTCCCAGCCGTTCTCGATGGCGACCAGCGTGTACTTCCCCGGCGGCGTCGCGCGCAGCAGAAAGGTGCCGTCACTGTCGCTCTCATCGCGACGGATGAGCGCCTCGTTGTGTTCCAGATCTTCAGGAACCAGCAGCACCATGGCTCCTGCCACCGGCTTGCTCCCGCGTAAGGCGGTGCCGCTGATATCAACCGCCCCCTTCGTCAGCGTGATCTCGACGTGCGCCTGCGCGCCTTCAGCAATTTCGATGCTCTGCCCTACAACCTTCGCTCCGCTTGCCACAATGGATTTGACCGTCGCGTTCTCGCGGTTCGCGACATAGACGCTATGCGTTCCCGGCTTCAGCGGTACGGGCGAGAGCTTCTCGCCTTCGTTGTTCGCGCCGACACTCTGTCCCGAAGCCGAATCCACAAACAGGATGGTAGTGGCCTCTTTCAGTTTCGTTCCATCATCCATCAGCACGCGCCCGCTGACCTGGGCGGACACCGAGGCGTTCTGGCCATCGACCGTCAAGCCATCGGTCGCATCGATTGCCAACCCTCTCGTCGTGCCGCTACGGATCACCGCCGGTCCGAGCGGCACGATGAACTCCTGCCCGTCCGGCCCCAACGCCGTAACAGGGGACCCGCCTGGCGAGCCCACGGGAATCTCATATCCACCAAAGCTTTCCTGAACCACCCTGCTGGTCGCCAGGTCGGAACCACAAACCGGGCACCGAAACTTGACATGGACCGCGGGCATCGGCATCAGCACCATATCCGCCGCCGCGCGTTCGCCACCCTTCACGTCAATGGGCGTGGCTGCCACGGTGTCGTTGGCATTGGCGTAGTACGTTACCGGATACAGAACATCGAACTGCGATCCTTGCGGCACGCTCGTCACGATTGACTCCGCGTCGGAAACACCGCGGCTTGCCGCAATTCTCTTAACCCCGCTCAGTTGACTTGCCGCGTACCAAGGCTCCGCGTGTGCCGCCAGGTAGTACCGCCCCGGCACGAGATGGCTGAACAGGTAGTGTCCCTGGTCATCGGTTTCCAGTTCGCTCTGAAACTCGGTTCGCCGCGCTCCGGCCGTGAGGGCGTTGTGAAAGAGCATCACTTTGGCATGACGCACCGCGTCACCCTGCTCGTCGGTTACGGTCCCTTCCACCGAACTGCCGGGCTGCATGCGAAACAGCAAGTCGTCTGCCGCTGCTTTCGGTCCAACCACAACGCCGACAAAATACCCTTCGTGCTGACCGTAGCCCTGCCGCGGATAACGACGGTGCTCCGCCGCCAGCCAGTACTTTCCGGCTTGCAGGTCGCGAAAAACGAAACGCCCGTCCGCGCCGGTCATGACGCCATCGATCACTTCAGGCTTGCCGGAAACGCCAAGCGCCACTTCCGCGTCCGCCACCGGCGCGCTCGTCGCGGCGTCCACCACACGGCCGGAGATTTGGAATTGTCCCGTCTCAGGCAGGCCGGGGACTGCCTTCGCCTCTGGCTTCGTTTGGGCCGCGGCGGCACACGCGAGAAGAAGAACCGACATCAGCCTAGCGCGCATTCGACACCTGGCTTCCCGACGGCACGCGCTCCAGCTTCAACTCCGCCGGCTGATTGGCCTCGATTTTCACTGGTGTCGCCTGCCCCGCATAGTTTGCCCAGACTTCCGGTTCAGCCCAGGCCAGCTTGTCGTAATCTTCCAGAGCCAGAACACTGTAGTTGCCGGGAGCAAGCCCGACGGCAATAAAGCGTCCGTCTTCATTGGCCATGACCACCCGGTTGTAGAACGGAATGCCCTCGGACATCAGCAGCACCGGTCCCGGCGAAGGCCGCCCTCCGGCGGTCACCACGCCCGACAGCGCCGACCCATCGCTGCTGAAGACGATTTCGATCGCCTGCGGCGTCGCGTCTTCAGAAACCGCGAGCGGTTCGCGCAGCAGATCCACGCTGCCGCTTTGCGCCGACTTCACGTACCAGCCGCTGTTCCCTTCCGCTAAGAAAGACGGCTCCCCGGGATCGCCGCCCCGCGGCCGCAGGCTATAGCGGCCCGGCTGCAGCCCGGAAAACGCATTCACTTCGCCAGCCGACAGCTGCATAGTCTCCGCCACAAGGTCTTCCATCCAAGGCGTCTTCTGTTCTGGGGACAGAACAATCAGACGTGCCGCCATTTGTGCCGGCATAAAACCTCCGCCTTCGGCGTTGCTGTTCCCGTCCGTCGCCCCACTGCCACCGCTCGTCTCCACTCGCGTAATCACGGGAACCAGCTTCAGGTCCGGCGCCAGCTTCAGCTGCACATCCCTCATGTCACTGGCAACTTTTACAGCCGCTTCCCCCCTCAGTCCAACGCCCTCGGTATCACCGGCTTGCTTCAGCCGGATCACCCACGACCCGGCCGGAACCTGCACGTCAAACTTGCCTTCTTTCGAGTTCACCGTAACCGGGAATTGCAGGACCTCTCCCCCTGCATCGACGCACTCGAACTGCTGGTCCAGTTCGCCAGGCACCTGCCCGCTGACCACACCCGAAACTCTGTAGAACGGCTCGCGGCTGATCTGCATGTCGGCGCGAAACTTCTGCCCCGCATTCAGCAGGATGGCCTCCGCCGCCTGAAAATCATGCGCACCCGGAAAGAACGCGCGGTTAAACCCGCGCAGGTGTTCCTGCTTCACCAGCAAGGAATTGCGCCACCACGGGGTCACTTCCACGTAGTACGTCCCCGCCATCAGCTCGGCAAACCGGAACTCGCCATCTTCGTTGGTCATGGTCCCGGGCTGCGCGGCCCACGCCCTTCTCCCGTTCTGGAGAAACTCTTTCATCAGCCGAACGCTGACGCCCTCGACCGGCTCGTCGTGTTCATTCACAATCTTGCCGGAGATGACGCTTTCAGGAATGAGCTTGAGCACCACGGGTGGAGTGTCCGGTTCCACCAGGATTCTGGGCCTTGGCTTGAAGGGAGCGGCCTCCGCTTCGCTGAAAAATCCGGGCTTGCGCGCGGTCAGCTTCGCGGGACCCCCTAACAAACCCGCGAACTCGAACTGGCCGTGAATGTCGCTGAGTTGGGCTGTCTCGGGGTTGGTGCTGAGATGGACTTCCATCTGGCTCGTGCCCACTTGGGTGATCGCATTCGTCGGCGGAGCCCAACCTTGCGACCCGCTGCTTTCCAGCTCAACCTTGGCCCCGCGAATCACTTCTCCCGTGACGCCGTTCACCACCGTACCCTTCAAGGTGTAGCGCGGAGGCTGGGTCGATGTGGAGTATTCCTGGGAGCTGGGAGCAGGGGGATTGTCGGGGACCGGCGCGTCTTGGGCGACGCCGAGGCCTTGCACGCAAAGCAAGACGCACATCCCGAACACCGCCAGACGGAGCCTTTTCAGAAACACCTGACCCATTGCTGACATGAAGAACCACACACCTCATCCCCGGCAGGAACTGCCTCTCATTAGACCACAGCACCGATCAGGTTGTTCCCCACGAGAGTGCTACTGCGAAAGGGTCCGCACCTCCAATCGGAGGCTCGAAGCACGTTCGCGGCGGCGCTCCCGGGCCGCTGTGCTTCAAGCCGCGAGTTGGACCGTAGCCGCAGGCACCGGCGCCGCGACGCGACGTTCCTGCCTCGCCCGGACCAGCATGCCCGCAATCAAGATCACACCCACAGTTGGCAGTTTCTCCAGCAGATTCGCCGCATTGTGGGGAAAGATGCCCTGCAGAAGTTGGGCGAGCCTGCCCAGCGCTGGCTGCGGTGTCACAACCGCGAGCACCGCTCCGGCAAGAACTAGAACTCGTCCGCGACTCAGTGCCGGAGACTGCGTCATTCGCTTCGCCAACACCAGCAGGGGCAGCAACAACAAAGTCAAGTAGTGATCCCACGCCACCGGCGACACGATTGGTAGCAGAGCGACAAAGGCTGCGTATTCACAATCCAGCCGGGCGATGGCGTCGACAGGCGCGTGCTGCCGGAACCGCCACAACATCGCTGCCACAATCGCGCCCAGCACGAGCACAAAGAGCACACCCGGCAGCGCGGAATCTCGATTGACCGTGCCCGCCAGCGTGACCAGCCAGCTGAGCAGCGACAGGTTCCCGGGAAATCCGCGATAGTACGTCTCGACAAACTTCGTCACCTCGGAATAATCCACCAGATTGGCTCGCCCCACGATGGCCGCCGTTGTCCCGGCAAATGCAGCCGTCGCCACCAGCGCCGCCCAGAACGCTCGCCGCTGGCGCAGGAACAGGTAAGGAAACAGAAACGCAGGAAACAGTTTCAGCGTCACCGCCAGAGCGACAGCCACGCCCGCCGCCGTCGGCTTCTCGCGGCGCAGAAAATACCATGCCACGGTCAGCAAAAGTCCGAGCAGCACGCCGCTCTGTCCCAGGCGCAACATGACGCCTAACTGAAACCAGCCGAGAACGGCAAACAGCAGCGCTAACTGTGCGCGATTGCCGCGCACAAAGGCCAACTCCTTCAGCAGGATGGCGAGACTCAGCAGCAGGCATCCCAAGGACAGGAGCGTGTAGACAAGATAGGCGTGCCGAATCGCCAGCGACGCGACGAAAGGAATCAACAGCAGCGTCATCGCCGGCGGATGCGCCTGCACCCACGGCGAGGTCACTACCTGCGCGTAGGCCCGCTGCTCCCGTGCCCGCAGCGCCGGCACCCATTGGCTCAACGTGAACGGCGGCGGCTCGTGTTCCAGAGCATCCTTGATCTCGGCTGTCATCGACAGCGGAAACGCCGGCTTCCCACTGAGCAGCAGCCGCGCCGAAACCACGTCCTGCATGATGTCGCGCGGCGCGACGTATCCCACGTAGATGGCGCTACTCACGTTGAAGAACGCGCCCAGCCCCAGCGCGACGAGCACAACCGGCTTGCGTAGGAAACGACCGGCCGTCCGCAGGATGTCGCCGCCATCGCCGCGCGTACGCGCCAGCATCCACAACAAAGTACCCAGCACCAGCCAGAATGTAACGTTGGTCGCGGCTTCGAGCATACCTGCAGCTTCCTTATTATTCTTTTGCCCTGGACAAACGGCCAGAGGGATTCCGAACCGTTACATCAGGAGGGGGCCAGATTCGCCGCCATCCGGCCAGAGCGGCGTTCGGAGATTCTACCGCGCTTGGTGAGGAGGAGTCACGCTCGGGCTAATCCTGTACCCAGATTCGCGCTTCCCGAAACGCGAGCCATTGCGCCATAATCGAAGGCCATGCGGACGGCCAAGTGTCAGAACTGTAACAGCGAGAAGCCGCTCGGTTCTCTTTTCCATGTCAACCAGCAGCTCTACTGCGAACCCTGCGCAAACCAGGTGATCGGACAATTGCGCCAGCAGAAGGCGCCCCTGCAAGTAACGCGCGGCATCGATCCCAGTGTCTGCGTCAAGTGCTGCGCCGATGCAGGCTCCGGCGAGTTCCCGAAGGCCGGCAAGCTGCCGCTCTGTCCCACATGCCACGAGCGGGCTTACAACTATGATTTTCCGGCGTGGCTCAAGGCGGGACTCGCTTTCACGCTTGTGCTTCTCGTCGTCGATCTGGTTCACGGCGAGCGCTATTTTCGCGCTGGCCGCCAGTTCTATCGCGCCGAGCACCTGATCGCCAACCGGAAATACGCTGACGCCGTAGCTCCCCTCCGCGCCACGATCGCGGTCGCGCCAGAATGCCCGAAGTGCCGTCTTCTGCTGGCCAAAGCGGATCTCCTTAACGGCGACCCGAACGACGCCTACGAGGTTATCAAGGACCGGAAATTCGAGAAGTCTGCTCTTTTCGAAGAGGTTAAAACGCATTTTAACCGGGTCGACCGGGCGCAGGGGCTCTACAAAGAAGCTGGTGAGCAATACAAACAGAAAAACTCTGACGCTGCTCTCGCCAAAATCCAGGAAGCGGAAAAAATCTATCCGGAGTGGCGGGAACTGGCGCTGGCCGAACGCGGCATCCGCATCGGTCAGGCTTTTGACCGGAAAGATTACGACGGCTTTCTGCAAATTTCCGAGGCGGACTGGAACAAGAATCAGGACTATGATGCCGCTGCCAGTTTCGCGAGCGCGCTGGCTTGCAAGTATGCGACAACCGGGCAGGGTGAGTTCCGCCAACGCGCCGAAGACATGTTCGCCAAGGCCCAAGCGCTTGCCAAAACACCTGCGGACAGGGAGTCTTTGCAGGAGTTCTCCGAACGGCTGCAATATCGATTGACCACCCGCGACATCATCGACAAAGAGGAATACGCCCGCCGCTTCCGGCAGAAAACCCAGCCGCCCAAGAGCAAATAGCCCATGATCATCATCCCTGGATTCCTCATCTCTCTACTTACTTTTCCCGGCGTAATCATTCACGAGGCCGCGCACCTGCTCTTTTGTCGCATCTCGAAGCTGGCCGTGTTTGACGTCTGCTATTTCCGGATGAAGAACCCGGCGGGCTACGTTATCCACGAACAGACCGACGACTTCAGAAAGACCTTTCTGGTCAGCATGGGCCCGTTTTTCGTCAATTCCGTGCTGTGCGTAGTCTTCTGCTCAGCGGCATTTCTTCCGGTATGGGAACTCAAAGCCAACGATCCCCTGGCTTACTTTTTCTACTGGCTGGGGCTTTCCATTGGCATGCACGCGTTCCCTTCCACCGAAGATCTCAAACACATCTGGAAGCTGGCGCCTGCCCGCGCCAAGAGCGGCAACCTACTGGCCATGGTGAGCCTGCCGCTGGTTGCGGTGCTGTACGTATTGAACTTCGCTCGTTTTTTCTGGGCTGATCTGGGTTACGGGATCGCCATCGGCATTCTGGGACCACTGGCGCTTTTTAAGGCGCTGGCCTGACAAGAGGCAGGGGCGGACTCGCCCGCTTAGTCTCCTGACGCCATTGTCCCCGCTTCCCTGTATACAAACTGGAAGGGCCTTGCCCCCGCAGCGGCAAGGCCCTTCCCCGTCAGCGACGACCCTAAGGTGCCGACGCTACGACCAATAGCGTGGGATAGGTGTCCGTCTCGTTGTTCACGACAACGACCTCGGAGCCGGTGATGACGATGCCCGTGATCACGCCGGGATGATCCGAGGTGTAGAAAGTACCATCGGAAGAGATCGTGAACGTCTTGTTAAGCTGGTCCATTTGCAGCGGCAAAGCAACTGACGTGGAGTCGCCGGTGCCGGTGGCGCCTCCGGTCGTAAGCGTAACCGTGCCGGTATCGGTTTCTACATTCAGGTGGTTCGCCACGAACGTGCCGAAGAAGCACTTGTTCGTAGAAGCGATACTTGTTGCCGTTTGCGGCTCGAGACGTCCGAAGGCGACGCTTGAACCGGTGCCGAGTATCCACCCGGTGTTCGGCCCGGTCAGGTAGATGACTGGCGGGTTCGTTTGGCAGCTGCTGCCGGTGAGCGTCACCTTGCCGTAGGAGTCAATGGCGAACGTGCAGGACCCAATCGTAGGTGTGGGCGTGGTCCAGGTGCCGGCTTCGTCTTCGAAGATCTTCACGGAAAGCGTGCTTCCGCTGACGGTGGCGGGTCCGAAGTCAACGATGCCGCCCGTAGCGCCCGAGACGATCCCCGAGGTGTAGAAGGCGAGATTGCCGCTGAGGGTGAGCGAACTGCTCTGCAGGCGCGCGTCACCGACCAGGGCGGACGTGGTGGCGCCGAGAGCGTCCGTCGTGATCTCAAGGAAGCGCGTGCCGGAGACGAGATATGCCGCGCGGTGCGCTGTGACGCTGCTCACACTGGTGGTGGTGGTAAAGCGTCCGGTTGGAGCGACCGGCGCCGTGTAGCTGCCGCTCAGACCGCTGCGGGTGACGTGGCTGCCGCCGGCGTTCGAATCATATTCGCCGGCGGAAATCGGTTTGGGGTCGGTGATGTTGTTGACGGTAAGTGTCCCCGCCACTCCGGTACGGGTCTGACTGGTGCTGAAGACGCCCCACTGCTCGTATACCCAGACGCCGGTGGGCAGGGAAGCCGGAACCGCCTGTTTCAGGATCAGGCCAGAGGCGATGAGAGGACTCGAGGCTGACTCCCATTCCTGCATGGTGCCGCCGGCCGAAGCACCCGAGACGGTGTTCAATGCGAAGCGTGTCTTGAAGGTGTAGAAGGGAGTGACGATGGTGGCGCAGCCGCGATTGTCGGCACCCACCGAGTAGGAACTGCCGCTGGCGGTAATGCTGCCATTCTCCACTCCGAGCGAAACGCCGTTGCTGTCGACGGTTCCGGCAGTGATGTGTCCGCTGCCGTCAGCGGTGAAGGAGCCGATGACGGCCATGAACCCGGAGGAGTTATAGCCACTCAGGCTGAAGGCGTATTGCCCGCTCAGGGCGCTCTCGTTTCCAGTTCCGCAAGCTGTGGAAGCGGGGCTAACCGTAAGGCTCAACGCTTGCGTCTTGCTTTGCGGTGTGGGTGTGGCGGAGTCGGTGACCGTCAGTGAGAAGTTGAAGGTGCCGGTCTGCGTCGGTGTCCCGGAAAGGGTCCAGCTTGTTCCCGAACCGCCTAGGCTTAACCCTGCCGGCAAGGTGGAACCGCTGGCAACTGTCCAGGTATAAGGTGGCGTGCCGCCCGACGCCTGCAACGGCTGGCTGTAAGCCGTGTTCACCGTCGCGTTCGGCAACGATGTCGTGGTGATAGTCAGCGGCGCCGCTGCAATCGTAATGCTGAGCTGTTTGGTTACTGAAACAGGACCCTCATGTGCTGCCGAGGCGTCCGTAACCTTGACCGTGAAGCTCGTCGTGCCCGCCGCAGTGGGCCCACCAGAAATTACCCCCGCACTGCTCAAAGACAGACCCGCAGGCAGCGAGGAACCGCTGGCCAGACTCCAGGTGAGAGTGCCCGCACCGCCGGTCGCCTGCAACGTCGCATTGTAGGCTGCGCCAACCGTACCGTTGGCCAGACTCGTTGTCGTAATGCTCGCTGCCGGAGAAACAACGACTGCGGTGGATGTCGATTTCGATGTGTCCGCGATTGACGTCCCTTGTACCATTACCGTCATGTTGGCGGAAACCGGTGTCGGAGCGTTATAAGTTGCGGCCGCGGTCGTGCTGTTCGTGAACGTACCGCAGGCAGTTCCTGTACACGTTGAGCCGGAAACCGACCACGTCACGCCCTTGTTGGCCGAGTCATTGTTCACCGTGGCCGTGAAGTTCAACGTCTGGCCCTGATCGATGTTGGTCTGGGTCGCTGGAGTGAGAGAAACAGAAATCGGCGGTGGTGCAATCGTGATGCTGAGTTGCTTTGTCTGTGAACACACTCCCTCTTTGCCGCCAGAAGCGTCCGTAACTTTAACTGTGAAGTTGGTGGTGCCACTCGCGGTGGGCGTTCCGGTGATCGCTCCTGCGCTGCTCAACGAGAGGCCCGCAGGCAGCGAAGATCCGCTGGCCAGGCTCCACGTGAGTGTGCCCGCGCCTCCACTGGCTTGGAGAGTTGCACTGTAGGCTGTGCCCATCGTGCCGCCCGCCAAGGATGTTGTCGTAACGCTGGGCGTGGGTGTTACCACGACCGTGGCGGATTGCGATTTTGTCGTATCGGCAACGGAAGTCGCCTGCACCGTCACCGTAGTGTTCGCCGCAACCGTGGCCGGAGCGTTATAAGTCGCTGCAGATGTCGTGCTGTTGGTCAAAGTTCCGCAAGCGGCGCCGCTGCACCCGGTGCCCGAGAGCGCCCATGTGACTCCCTTACTGCTGGAGTCATTGGTGACCGTGGCGGTAAAGCTCAGAGTTTGTCCCTGGTCGATGTTCGTTTGTGCTGACGGAGTAACCGAAACCGAAATAGCAGGCGGAGCGGAACCGCCTCCACACGCGTTTAAGAGTAGCAATCCGGACAAAATGGATGCGATTAAGATAGATCGTTTCATAACGAGTATTTCCCCTTTCGGCCCCAATCCTTAGGTTTTATTGAGTGAGAAAGGCTTGCAGGAGTGGAGCAACAATCGATGCTGAAGAATGGGCCCAATGTTTGCCGGCTCCCCCGGCAGTGCTATAGCCAGAGCTACAAGCAGTGCTATACTCCGCTGTTATTCTCCCCCGGTACAAATGCCGTATCAGGCTCCCGCAGGCCATCTCATGCCGTCGGCTCCTCTTGGCCCGTCTAGTAGCGTTAAAGCAGCGCGAATCCGTCTAGATTCCTGGAAAGAGATCGCTGATTACCTCGGCAAGGGGGAAAGAACCGCCAAGCGCTGGGCGGCCGAGCGCGCCATGCCGGTACATCATGTGCCCGGTGGAGGCCACGGCAGTGTCTTCGCTCTTACCGCGGAACTGGATAAGTGGCTCCTGTCTGAAAAGCCCCAGGAGACGGATTCCTCCATCCATGTCGTAGCCAAGCAGCCCCCTGAAAACGGCTCAGGTGCCACGCGATCTCTCGAGGACTCTCCCACGGAGAACTTGCCCGAGACGCCGCCCCCACTGTCCAGTCCGTTTTGGCGCTTCGCGTCCTACGCTTTTCTGACCATCACTTTCGCTGTTGCCGTCACGTACTTCATCAATTTCGATACCGCCAACGCCTATACCTCCTCTTTCCTGCATCCGCTACTGAGCATAATGAAGTCCGGATCTCCCGCCACCGTTTCCGATCCAGAAAAGCAATTAGCCCACGAGCTTTATCTCAGGGGACGATTCGAATGGAACCGGAGGACCGCCGACAGCCTCAACCGCGCCCTGGACTACTTCACGCAGTCTGTCGTGCATGACCCGAGCAATGCCGAGGCCTACGTCGGATTGGCGGACACCTACAATCTGCTCCGCGAGTTCACGCTCATGCCGCAAGACGAAGCTTACGCTCGCGCCATCGCGGCATCGAAGAAAGCAATCGCCCTGGACGATTCTCTCGCCGACGCGCACCGCTCCCTGGCATTCGACGAGATCTGGGGCAACTGGGATTTTGAAGCAGGCCAACGCGAATTCCAACGCGCCCTTGAACTCAACCCGCGGGATCCGATTACCCATCTCTGGTTCGCCAATGCTTTTGCGGCGCCGGGGTGGTTTCCCATCTGTCTGCGCGAAATCGATCGCGCGCAGGAATTAGATCCCGCGTCTCATGCCATTCTCGCCGACAAAGGCTTGATGCTGTTCCATTCGGGGAAAACGAAGGAAGGGCTCGAATTGGTCCGGCAGGTTGAGCTCTCGGACCCCGACTTTCTTTCCCCGCATCGCTACCTTATCGAAATGTATCTCGCTTTCCACGACTATCCGGGCTTCCTCGCCGAAAGCGAGAGGGCCGCCGAAATCAGTCACGACCAGGTCCTCAAGGACACCATAGCCGCCGCCAGGAGAGGCTTTCAGCAGGACGGTGAGCGTGGCCTTTTTCACAGCCTCTACCTTGCCCAAAAGAGAGCCTACGCGGAAGGCAAACTGCCGGCGACGTATCTGGCAATTACTTGCGCCAGGCTGGGAAAGAAAAAGGAAGCCATCCAGTTGCTTCAGGAAGACTACGAAAAGCACAATGCGACTTTCCTGATGTACCGCCAGCACCTCGATCTGCTCACCTTGAAGGACGAACCGGGATATCAGGAACTTGCGCGAAAGATCCGCATCCCCACGCCCGAAGTCGCCGAGGCTCCCCCAACAAAACGTGGGTGAATGGGTTGGATGCACGACGCGCCTGGTTCGACTGACTTTGTCTTCCGCAAAACTGTTATCCTGCTCATCAAAATTTGCAATTTGACGCAACTGCGTGACTAAACTTGCCGAGGCCGCAGCTTCGCTCAGGATTTGCAATTGACGACGGGGCCAGATACTGCTTCAGAAGATCCGCTGCCAGCGTGAACTTCGGGGTTCAGCGCTGTCCATCACAACGCGAACCAAACGTAGTTTCAATCTGCAACACCGCAGTCGCGATGTCCAATCGAAATACTCGATGTCAATAATCGTTGACCGCAACAACACACAACCAGTGTGGCTCCTAGTGTTTCAAAGCGCGGTGCAATTTAAGTGCGATGCGATCTTACTTCTTCGAAGCTCCCGGCGCCGCTGTGACTTGTGCACTAGCCTTGGAGCGGTGATCCATCACGCTATACCCAGCCGGCAGCCCGAACAACTTCGCATCCGGCTCTTCCGTGCTCACGTCGGTTACACCGAACACCTGCGTACCGTGACGCGGGTCCACGCGCTTCACCGAAACATTGATACCGAGCTGCGGCGAATACCAGATTTCCTTGACGATGGCGATCGGGCTGTCGTTCCCGATGGCGCCCGGGTTGAGTGTCCGAGTCTCGCGGGTGCCGATCGCGTCCAGACCGCCGACGCTCGTCCGCCCCAGATCTTCGCGCGTCAACTTGCCGAACTTGTCTTGCGCGGTCCCAACCGGTTGCGCCGACGCGATGGCCGGCCCAGTGTAATCCGTGAGCATGCAGACGTGATCTTCCGTCCGGCAAAAGTACTTGGTGTGGGCCGCTGGATCGCTGATCTCGATGCGTTGGACATCGGGTTCCTGACCTTTGGGAACCAGTCGCCGCCGCTCCTGGTAAATGCGCCCCGCGCTGTCGCGCACCACCAGGCGATGGTTCTGCAACGTCTGGGTGCTGCCGTCTTCAAGTACCTTGGTCCACTCCGCCGTCACCGTGCAGGAAAACGGCGCATGCAGCACCGGGGGAATCAGAATGCTGTTGATTTGCTCAAGCGTGCCGCCGTCGGGAGCGTGGATCGCTTCTTCGGGACTTTGCGCAAGACTGTTGAGCGAGAGAAAAACGCCGCCACAGAGAAGGAGGGCCGAATGTTTCATAACTACCCCCACAATGCGGAAACTATAGCAGACTTTTCAGGTGATCAGGAAGTTAGCTGACCGCTTTCTTCTGGAACTGCCGCAACCCGACAACCAGAAACACGACATCGAACACCATTAGGCCCGTCAGAATCAGCGCCAGCGACAAGTGTGGGTACTGCGGCACGAGCGTTGCTCGCAGCCCCTCGCTGGCATAAGCAAGCGGGTTAATGAGCACCGCCTTTTGCAGAATGGGGAACTTGCTGAGCGCGCTCCACGGATAGTACGTGCACCCAAAGAAGATCATCGGCGTCAGAACCATGCTAAACATCAGCCCGATGTGTTGTTGGTCCACGCTGCAACCCAGCGCCAGCCCGCCGCACGCCGCAAACCCGGCCACCAGCAGCGTGATGAAGAGAAAGAGCACCGGATTCGTCAAGTGCACATCTAGCGGCCGCAAGATGATCCAGGCCAGCGGAATTACCGTCAGGCCCGCCACCAACGCCTGAATCAATCCAGCCACCACTTTCTCCACCGCCACCCACGAAATATCAATCGGCGCCAGCAGGCGATCTTCGATCTCGCGCGTGAACTGAAATTCTCCAATCAGCGGCATGGCCACCGCCCAGATACCCGTGAACACCATGCTGATCGCCATGATTCCCGGCAGCAGCAGGCTTTTGTAACTCGCGGGCATGTAGCCGCTCCCCACCATCACCCGCCCGAAAATAAACACGAAGAGGAGCGGCTGCAAGAAAGTCTGGAACAGCAGCGGAACGAGATTCCTCCGTGCCACGTGCGCATCGCGCGCCAGAAGTGCCAGAAATGCTTTACCGTTCATTCGCGCAAGCTCCTGCCCGTGTGATGCAGAAACAGATTTTCCAAACTCGGTTCGGAGATGTGCACATCCGACAATTCCACGCCTTGCGCCGCAGCCGCACTTACGATCTCCGGAATCAGTGACCCGCCCCGGCTGGCATAGAGATCACACGCGCTATCTCCCGAGTTGCGCACTTCCGTCACGCCCGGCAATGTTTTCAGCCGCTCGAGCAGCGCCGCTGATTCATATCCAAAACGCAGCCGCAAGAGAAACCCACCCGGAATCGACGCCTTCAACTCCGCCGGCGTGCCCGATGCGATGATGCGCCCGTGATCAATAATCGCCAGCTGCTGACACAGCGCATCCGCTTCCTCCATGTTGTGCGTCGTCAACAGAATCGTGCGCCCCTTGTGGTTGTACTCACGAATGATTTCCCACAGCAGCAGCCGCGTCTGCGGATCCAGCCCCGCGCTCGGCTCGTCGAGAAACAACACCTGCGGATCGTGCATCATGGCGCGGGCAATCGAAACGCGCTGCATCATCCCGCCGGAAAATCCGCGAACCAGTTGGTCGGCGCGATCGGTCAGTTTGAAGCGCTCGAGCAGCGCCTTCGACCGCTCCGTCCGTTCGTGCGAACTAATTCCGAAGTAAGCCCCGTGAAACAGCAGGATTTCGCGCGCCGTCAGTGAAAAATCCAGGTTCGGCCGTTGCGCTACCACTCCGATCTGCCGCTTGGCCGCCGTCTGCTCGCGCCAAACGTCATGTCCCTGAATCCACGCCGTGCCACTCGTCGGTCGCACGCGCGTGGTCAGAACACCTACCGTCGTCGACTTCCCCGCCCCATTCGGTCCAAGCAGCCCAAAAATCTGTCCCGGCGCAACGTCCAAGTCGATCCCATCGAGTGCGGTAATCTGCGGTTTCAGGTTCGCCGACTTTGAGTTCCGCTTTCCCGGCGCACCGGCACTTCCCTGCGTCGCCCCCGCGGGCGGCGCCGAGTTGAAAACCTTGCGCAGTTCGCGCGTACGAATTGCTGAGTCCATCAGAGAAGTCCCACGCCGACCGCGCTTCACCCGTTGCGGTCGCAGAAGAATGATCGTTAGGGGCGAGTATACAGTCCGTGCCGCACCGGAGGAAGTTGCGCGTCGGGAAATGTAGCAACACGGTCTCGCCAAGCTGTACACTGCTGGCCTGACTTTGCGGTCGGATGCGCATCTCTAACACGTCGGAGTCTCCGCAGTTGGAAGCCACAAAGCTCGAAAGCCCCGTCCTCGAAGGCCGCTACGTGCGCCTCGAACCGCTTGCGCCGCGCCACATTGACGGCCTCGTAGCCGCCTCCGCTGGCGACCCTGAACTCTACCGCTGGAGTCCGGTCCCGCAGGGCAAAGATGCCGCCACGCGCTACGTCGAAACTGCGCTGGCGTGGAGAGACGCCGGCATCGCCGCGCCCTTCGCCACCATCCGCCGCGATGACAACACCATCATTGGCTCATCTCGTTTTTTCGATCTTGAACGCTGGGCCTGGCCGCAAGATCACTCTCGCCACGGCCGTACTCTTCCTGACGTCGGCGAAATCGGTTACACCTGGCTTTCTCACAGTGCCATTCGCACCGCCGCCAACACCGAGGCCAAACTGCTCATGCTGTCCCATGCCTTTGAGGTTTGGCACATGCTGCGTATCTGCCTCCATACCGACGCGCGCAACCAGCGTTCGCGTGCCGCCATCGCGCGCATCGGCGGACAGTTTGAAGGCATCCTCCGTTCGCACCGCATGGCCGCCGACTTCATCCCCCGCGACTCCGCGCGTTTTTCCATCGTGGCGGTGGAGTGGCCGGCCGCCAAGCAGCGACTGCATCGCCTGCTCGACCGGAGTTAGGTCGAGTGCGTTCCGGAATCGCACCACAGGGGTTGGACTCGGAGCCCTCGTACATCACTGGCGTATAGTAGACGCGGTCCCGCAACCCCTTCACGATGGCCCTCACAATCCTGGAGTTCGTAGCCCGCTGGCAACGATCCACCCTATCCGAACGCGCCGCCGCACAATCTCACTTCATCGATCTGTGCGAGATCCTGGGCCAGCCGCGTCCTGCCGAAGTCGATCAGGAGGGCGACACCTACACGTTCGAAAAGGGAGTCACCAAGACCGCTGGCGGCGACGGCTTTGCTGATGTGTGGATGCGCGGCTATTTCGCCTGGGAGTACAAGGGCAAGCACAAAGACCTGGCTGCGGCCTACCAGCAGTTGCTACAGTACCGCGAAGACCTGGAAAACCCTCCGCTGTTGGTCGTCTGTGACCTCGATCGCTTTGAGGTCCCACCAACTACACCAACACGCAGAAGCAGGTCTTCGCATTCGAATTGGCCGGCCTCGTTCCCAACCAGCCGACCACCACCTGCAAGCTCCCGCCCCTGGAAGTGCTCCGCGCGGTTTTCACCGACCCGGCAAGGTTGAAACCAGGACAAACCACCGAGCAGGTCACAGAAGCCGCCGCCGCGCAGTTCTCCAGGCTTGCCGAGAGCCTGCGTTCTCGCGGCGTGCCCTCGGAACACGCGGCACATTTCTTGATGCGGTTGCTCTTCTGCCTTTTCTCCGAGGACATCGGCCTGCTGCCCGGCAAACTTTTCAGCCGGCTGGTTGTGTCGAACCTGCAGCGCCCAGCCGAGTTCACCAAACGGTTGAAACAACTCTTCGCTGCGATGGCGGGCGAGGGCGGCTCCTTTGGCGAACACGACATCCCGTACTTTGACGGAGGGCTGTTCGCCGACGACGAAGCCTACGACCTGACGATGAACGACCTGGCCGTACTTGCACTGGCGTCAGAGCTCGACTGGTCCAGCGTGGAACCTGCGATTTTCGGAACGCTCTTTGAACGCAGCCTCGATCCTGACAAACGGTCGCAGTTGGGAGCGCACTATACGAGCGAAGCCGACATCCGGCTGATTGTTGAGCCCGTGCTGATGGAGCCGCTGCGCCGCAGCTGGACCGCAGCGCGCCAGCAGGCGACCGAGATCGTTGACAAGTCGAAGACCCAGCAGAAAGCAGGTCAAACGAAGTCGCGCAAAGCACTCGCCGACCTGCTCCGAGGCTTTGCTGCTGAGCTGTCGAAGGTGCGGGTCCTCGATCCCGCCTGCGGCAGCGGGAACTTTCTTTACGTCGCGCTCAAGCGGCTCCTCGATCTCGAAAAGGAGGTGAGCGTGTTCGCCGCCAGCAACGGCCTGTCGGGTCTGCTGCCACTCACCAGTCCAGAGCAGCTCTATGGCATCGAGACCAACGTCTACGCGCACGAGCTCGCTTCGGTCGTCGTGTGGATCGGCTATATCCAGTGGCAGCACGACAACGGCTTCATCATCGGTTCGCATCCCATTCTCAGACCGCTGCACAACATTGAGCGGAAGGACGCCGTGCTTGCTCATGACGAAAAAGGTCACCCCGTAGAACCCGCATGGCCCGAGGCAGACGTGATCATCGGCAACCCGCCATTCCTCGGTGGCAAGAAGCAGCGGAGCGAACTTGGCAACAAATACGTGGACGACCTGTTTGCACTCTACGAGGGTCGCGTACCGCATGAGGCCGATTTTGTTTGCTACTGGTTCGAGCGGGCACGCCAACGGATAGCGAACGGTCGCGCTAGACGGGCCGGATTGCTTGCCACGCAGGGCATTCGCGGCGGTGCGAATCGTGCGGTGCTCGAAAGAATCAAGGAAACAGGGAACATTTTCTGGGCGCAATCAGACCGCGAGTGGGTTCTGGAAGGGGCGAATGTTCGAGTGTCGATGGTCGGCTTTGATGATGGCAACGACGCAGGGCGATGTCTGGATGGAATCCCTGTTAGCAAGATCAATCCTGACCTGACATCCACGCTGGATGCGGGTACGGTGCGAGTGTTGACTGAGAATGTGGGCATCTGTTTCATGGGCGATACGAAAGGTGGCGGATTCGATATCCCCGACGCGTTAGCGCAAGAGATGCTGCAGGCTGCGCTTAACCCGAATGGCCGTCCAAACACCGACGTCGTCCGCCCGTGGGTAAATGGTCTCGACATCACTCGGAGGCCGCGTGCTATGTGGATCATCGATTTTGGGACGAAGATGAGTGAGCCCGAAGCCGCGCTATATGAGGCTCCATACGAGTATGTTAAGAAGAACGTCCGACCTGCGCGGCAGGAAAATCGTAGGGAGTCGTACGCGAAGTCCTGGTGGATTCACGCTGAGCCACGCCCTGCAATGCGACAGGCGTTGAAGGAATTACCCCGCTACATTGCCACGGCGTCCCTGTCGAAGCACCGGCTATTCGTATGGATGTATCCTGCCGTCCTGGCCGATCACCAACTTTTCGTTTTCGCGCGTTCAGACGATTACTTTTTC